>Ga0065705_10002108_pt1 | contig 19488 bp, 20 predicted proteins | sample SwibulcommuniRL2_FD_59092 | JGI IMG/M metagenome (GOLD analysis project Ga0065705, IMG submission 59092) | Bulk soil microbial communities from switchgrass field near Rose Lake, East Lansing, Michigan, USA - RL2 Bulk Soil v2 (version 2) | ecosystem: Environmental > Terrestrial > Soil >...
CGTCGGCAGCCGCGGCATGGGCGGACGAATTCGACGGCCACGTGGCGCTCGACCTCGATTCGTCGCTGCCGCGCATCATGACGGATCCTGAGCGCCTCCGCGCAGCGTTAATCAACATCCTCACCAATGCACGACACGCGGTTCATGCGGCTCACGTCGAAGAAGGCCGGGAAAGTGTGGTGGTGCGAACCCGTGGCAACGGGAACGGGCATGTCGTGATTTCCATCCGCGATCGTGGCGTCGGGATCGCGTGCGAAGACATGCCGCACATCTTCGACCCGTACTTCACGACCCGGCGAGCCGGAACGGGCCTCGGCCTTCCGATTTCCAAGAACATCATCGAAGGGCTCGGCGGAAAGCTTGCCGTAGACAGTGAGCTCGGCGTCGGAACAGAAATCCTGATCGACCTTCCGACCACGCCTCCTGAGGTGCACCAGTGACCAGCAGCATCCGTGGGTCCATCCTGCTCGCCGATGACGAGGAGAAAATCCTGAAACGCCTCGGACGCGCGTTGCGCGACGAGGGGCACGAAGTAGTTGAAACGACCTCGGCCCGAGGCGCGCAGCGCCAGCTCGTGGAGAAATCGTTCGATTTGCTGGTCGTCGACAACGTGATGCCCGGGATGACCGGTCTGGAACTGATTCGTGAAATGGCGCAGACCATGCCGCCGTCGGAACGGCCGCAGGTACTGATGATGACCGCCCATGCGACGGTCGAAAGCGCGATCGAAGCCATGAAGCTCGGCGCGCTGGACTACCTGCAGAAGCCATTCGAAGTCGAAGAGCTCCTCGCGCTGGTCAGCCACGCGCTCGAACACCAGCGGCTGCGATCGCAGCGCCAGTATCTGATCAGCGAACGAAGCGCCGAATACAATCAATACGGCATCGTCGGCCGAAGCCGCGCCATGCAGGAGGTGATTCAACGCGCGGAGCTCGTCGCGCAGACGAAAAGCACCGTGCTCATCACGGGTGAGACGGGGACCGGCAAGGAAATGGTCGCGCGCGCCATCCATCACCGCAGCACCCAACGCGACATGCCGCTCATCAAAGTCAATTGCGCGGCAATTCCAGAAACGCTCCTGGAATCCGAGCTGTTCGGCCACGTGCGCGGCGCCTTCACCGGGGCGACGATGACCAAGCGCGGCAAGTTTGCGCTCGCCGACGGCGGCTCCATTTTTCTCGACGAAATCGGTACGATGACGACCGCGATTCAGGTAAAGCTGCTGCGTGTCCTGCAGGAACGGGAGTTTGAGCCGCTCGGCGCCGAACGGACGCAGCGTGTCGACGTTCGCGTGATTGCCGCGACCAATCGTGATCTCAAACAGATGGTTTCCGAAGCCAAGTTTCAGGAAGATCTTTATTACCGGTTGAACGTCATCCCCATCCAGATTCCCGCGCTGCGCGAACGCCGCGAGGATATCGGCGTGTTGATCGACCATTTTGTGGAGAAGCATTGCCAGCGCACGGGCAAGAACATTGATAAGCTCGACGACGACGTCGTCGACGCGCTGGAGCGATACGAGTGGCCGGGCAACGTGCGCGAGCTGGAAAACACCATTGAGCGCGCGGTCGTCCTGGCGACCGGGCCCGTCGTCACGCGATCCGCGATTTCGCTGCTCGGCGCATCATCAACGCCGTCGCCCGGGCTCCCCTCGATGCGGCTGCATCAGAACCTCGAATGGGTCGAGCGTGAAACAATTCGGCGGGCGCTGGAGCAGTCGGGAGGAGTGAAGAAGGATGCCGCCGAGTTGATGGGCATAAGCCAGCGAGCACTCAGCTACTATCTGGGGAAATATCGGCTGGACTAATCTTTGGGCACTGAAACGCCCCCGCCTTGGATGCTTGCCGCTTACTACCGGCGACGTCAATTACCGAAACCGAAACCCTTCGCCGAAGCCACTGGATGAATTGACAGCGGATTTCGCGAGTGCCCGTTGCGGCGGGTGCGGCATCACGATTGCTCGGCCGCACCTGACCGCCAGGAGACGTCACATGAACACACGTATCGGGCTCGCCGGCGCGGCTCTCGCGCTCTCGTTGGCCATCGCCGGCTGCGACGAAAAGCTTTCCGATCTCACCGGTCCGACGCCAAACCTCGAGCCGACGTTTTCGAGCATTCAAAACGAGATCTTCAACACAACAGATGCTTCGGGACGACTGGCGTGCACCGGCTGCCATAGCAACGTGGGCCGAAATCCTTCGGGCGGCATGAACCTTTTGTCGGGCGTGTCCTTCGCCAACCTCGTTGGTGTCGCGAGCAGCGGGAAGCCGGGAGCTGTCCGCGTGATCCCGGGAGATCCCGAGAACAGCTACATCATTGCCAAACTCGAGGGGCGGGCCGACATCGCCGGAGTGAGNATGCCAAGAGGAAACGGGCCCTACCTGACGGATGGTCAGATTCTGGTCATCAAGCGCTGGATTGCGAACGGCGCACCCAACAATTGAGGAGTCGAGATTCGATGCGAAGCGTCCTCGTTCTGATCACCGTCCTGGCTTTCGCCATCCCGGCCTGGGCGGCCGACGGCGCCGACCCGGCCAAGCCCGCCGCCGTTCCGGCCTCGGCGGCTGCTGGCCAGGGCCAGGTGGCACCGGAAAACGATCGCGACCTGGACATCGATCCGCTTCAACCTGACTTCACCCTGATCACGCTGCCCACGACCCTGCGAATGCCTCGGATGAAGAGCGCGTTTCGCGTCACGCATCGGTTCACGCGCTCCCTGGGGCAGGGTGACTTCGGCAGTCTGGCGGAGGACTTCTTCGGTATCGATTCCGGCGCCGCGATTGGACTGGAGTACCGCTTTGGCATCATGCGGGGGACGGACGTCGGCGTCCGCCGAACCAACGATCGCACCATCGAGTTCTCCGCCGAATACAACCTTCTGACTCAACTCAACGCGAAGCCTGTGGGCCTGAGTGCCTTCGCGTCGATTGACGGGACCAACAACTTTCGCGACAGCTACACGCCCGCACTTGGGGTCGTGGTGTCGCGCACGCTCGGACGCGCGGGAACGGTATATGTCAATCCAATGTGGGTGAACAACTCGAATCCATTACCCTCGGAGCTGGCCGACAACAACGATTCCTTCACGCTCGGCCTCGGGACCCGTCTCCGTATCCGGCCCTCCGTCTACCTGGTGGGAGAAATCATTCCGCGTGTGGCGGGCTACGATCCCGGCGTCAGCCAGGCGAGCTTCGGCGTTGAAAAATTGCTGGGTGGACACGTCTTCCAGTTGAATTTCTCAAACGGCTTCGGCACCACAACCGGGCAGGTCTCGCGTGGCGGTACAGGAAGCGACGACTGGTATCTCGGCTTCAATATCTCGCGAAAGTTCTACTGAGCTTATTCTTAGGCGAGGAGGAAGCAGATTAATGACTCGTGGTGTGTCAACTTTGCTGATCGCAGCGTGTGCCTTGGCGTGCACCACGCTGGCGGTCAGCGCGCAGAATCGGGGCGGCAATCCGGAGGCCGCCAAGGTGAAGAATCCGATACCGTCATCGGCGAAGTCGATTGGTGACGGACAGAAGCTATATCAGACCAATTGCCGTCATTGTCACGGAGCGAAAGGGCTGGGCGATGGTCCGCTCGCGCCAAAAGATCCGAGTCCGTCGAACTTGACGGACGCGGAGTGGAACCATGGGTCCAGCGACGGTGAGATCTTCGCACTGATCTGGAACGGCGCCGGTCCCGACTCCCAGATGAAGGCCATGAAGACCAAGCTGTCGGAAAAGGACGTCTGGAACATCATCAACTACATCCGCAGCCTCGGTCCGAAATCCTGACCTGAATCGGGGGGTCCCCACGGGTGAGCGCACTGCTCCGGTGTTCCCGGCTTCATCTCTCTTGCATCTGCGCCCTTGCGCTTGCGGGTTGCCGGCTGTTTGAGACAACGACAACAACCCTGCCGTCGGCGCCGTTACTGCCGGGACAGAGCGCCGAGGTTTTCACTACCGCACGTCCGACGATGGCCAGGGTGGTCAACGACTTCTTCAGCACACCGCCCACTCCCCAACAACCAATCGAGTTCCCGCACAACGTGCACGTTGGGAAGAAGATCGCGTGCACCGAGTACTGTCACGAAGGCGTCACGATGGGTCCGGTTGCGGGACTCCCGAGCGTCCGGACCTGCATGATCTGCCACGACGCGATCGCCGTCGATCGACCGCGGATCAAACAAATCACCGCAATGCGCGCCCAAGGGCGCGACCTCGCGTGGCAGCGCGTGTACGGCTATCCCACGACGGCGCATGTGAAGTTCAACCACGCGCCGCATATCCGGGCACAGGTTGAGTGCGCGACATGTCACGGCGACATCGGAGACCAGACGGTCGCCCAGCGCAATGTCNATCTGACCATGGGCTTTTGCGTGACCTGCCACAGCGCACGGAACGCGTCGATCGACTGTCTGACCTGTCATTTCTAAGGTGGACCGCACGACGTGATGGACCGGCGCTCATTCATCAAGCTCACCGCGGTGACCGGCACAAGCGCCGCGCTGGCGAGTTGTGGAAACCCGGAGAACCAGCTCATTCGGTTCGTCCCCGACGAAGACATCGTGCCCGGGGTGGCGGTGTGGAAGCCGGGCGTCTGCCCGCTCTGCGCCGCGGGATGCGGCCTGACCGTTCGCGTGATGGATGCCGACGCCGATGTCGTGCGCAACGGGCAAGCCGGGGTCCAGCGCATACTTGCGGCCAAGAAGCTCGAAGGCAGCCCCGCGCACCCGATCAACCAGGGTGGAATCTGCGCGCGCGGCCAGGCGGCCATCCAGGTTACGTACCACCCCGATCGCATTACCCAGCCCCTCAAGCGCGTCGGTACTCGCGGCGAGGGACGGTACGCTGCGATCTCCTGGGACGATGCCCTCACGGAGCTGGTCTCACATCTCGACCGACTTGAGGGGACTGGCGCTCAACATGCGCTGGTGGTTCTCGCACGCCATAGCTCCGGTCACCGCGCCGAGCTGTTCCACCACTTCCTCGATCGCTTCGGAGCACGTGGACCGCTCGTCTATTCGCTGTTCCACGATGACGTGCTGCGGCGGGCGAACGGTCTCAGCTTCGGTCATGCGCAGCTGCCAACCTTCGATTTGCCCAACGCGCGGTTCGTGCTCGGTTTCGGCGCAGACTTTCTGGGCACCTGGAACTCGCCCGTGTCACAGGGCCATGGCTACGGGCTGATGCGGCAGGGCCGGTCCGGGATCCGCGGGGCGTTCGTGCAAGTCGAGTCCCGCATGACGCAAACGGGAGCGAATGCCGATGAGTGGGTGCCGGTGCGACCGGGCACGGAAGGAGTTCTTGCGCTCGGTCTCGCCCACGTGATCCTCGGAAGGCAGCTACATCCTGCAGGCACAGACGCCCGTGCCGGCTCGCTCATCGACGGCTGGTCGACGGGTCTGAGCGCCTACACGCCAGAGCAGGTCGAAAAGATCACCGGTGTGGCCGCCCGCAGGGTCGACCGGCTCGCGCGTCAGTTCGCCGACACGCGTCCCGCGGTCGCTATTATCGGCGGCCCCCCGCTGGCGCATACCAACGGCCTCTTCAACGCGCTCGCAGTCAACGCGCTCAACGCGCTCGTGGGCAGCGTGGACCAGGCTGGTGGCCTCTCCTTCACGCCGCAGATCAATCTGGCCGCAGCGGCAAAAACGCCAGTCGTCACGCCGCGCGAGGCCGCATCGCTCGAGCGCATGGCCGCAGACATTCTGTCGGCCGGCGCGGCGGCGCCGCAGGTGCTGCTAATCGACGGCGCGAACCCGGTCTACTCAGCGCCGAGAGCGTGGAAAGTACGCGAGGCGTTCGAGAAGATTCCGTTCATCGTGAGCTTCGGTAGCTTTCTGGACGACACGAGCGTTTTGGCGGACCTGATTCTGCCGGATCACTCGTTCCTCGAATCGTGGACCGAGGCGCTACCTGAATCGGGGGCCACGGTCTCAGTGGTCAGTGTGGCGCCACCGGTGATGTCGCCGCTACACCAGACGCGCGCGACCGGTAACGTACTGCTCGAGATCGGGCGGCGGCTCCAGCGCCAGCTGAACCTGCCGTGGCAGACCTTCGACGAAATGATTGCCGCGACGTTCGCCGCGCTTCCCGCCGTGACCAAGGGCACTGACACCTGGGAGGACGCGCAGGAAAAAGGGGGCTGGTGGGGAACGCTTCCCTCCGCCCTCATGGTTGCACCCTCGACGCCCGCTTCAGCATTAAGACCTGTCACGTACACGATGGATCCGCAGTTCGCCGGAGACCCAGAGCAATATCCATTTCATTTCCTTCCGTACCCGTCGAGCGCGTTCCTCGATGGATCGCTGGCGCATCTGCCGTGGCTCCAAGAGATGCCGGATCCGTTGACCTCGGCAATGTGGAGTAGCTGGGTCGAGATCAACCCGGCCACCGCCGGACGACTTGGCATCAGGCAAGGCGACATCGTCGAGATTGCCTCCGGGCAGGGCGCACTGCGTACCGCGGCGATGATCTCGCCTGGGATCGCGCCCGACGTCGTGGCGATGCCGGTTGGACAGGGGCATCGGACGTATACGCGTTACGCGAGCGGCCGGGGCGAGAACCCGGTCGAACTCCTCGCGCCGGTGACGGAGGCGACCACTGGCGCGCTGGCTTGGGCCGCGACACGTGTGCGCGTCGCTCGGGCCGGAGAGCCAGACGGACGACTGATTCTGTTCGCTGGTGGGATGCGGGAGCAGGAGGAGCACGAAAGGTAGCGCCCGAGCGGTGCGACCCGCGGAAGAGGGGACATCAAGCATGCCGAAATGGGGAATGACGGCCGATCTCGATCGCTGTACAGGGTGCGGCGCGTGCGTGACAGCGTGTCATGCCGAGAACAACATCTCAACGGTCGGCGCCGAGCAGGCAGCCCGCGGCCGCGCGAAACATTGGATCCGCGTGGAACGCTACTGGGAGGGGGACTTCCCTGACGTACGCCTCAAGTTCCGGCCGGTGATGTGCCAACAGTGCGACAACGCGCCGTGCGAGCCGGTGTGCCCGACTTACGCAAGCCATCACACCAGCGACGGCCTCAACGCGCAGGTCTACAACCGTTGCATTGGGACCCGGTACTGCGCCAACGCCTGCCCTTACAACGTCCGGTTCTTTGATTTCTTCAACCCGTCCTGGGACAAGCCGCTTCACCTTCAGCTCAACCCGGACGTCTCGCTCCGCGAAGTCGGCGTGATGGAGAAGTGTACGTTCTGCGTCCAACGCATCAAGGCGGCGGCGATTCAGGCCAATGCCGACCAGCGCAGTCTCAAAGACGGCGAGATCCAGCCAGCGTGCGCGCAAGCGTGCCCCGCGAAGGCACTGGTCTTCGGCGATCTCAACGATCCCGAGAGCGCGGTGTCGCGACTATCCAGATCATCGCGCGGCAGCAAGTTGCTCGAGGATGTCGGTACTCGTCCGAGCGTGACGTACCTGAGCCGGCAATCGTAGAGCACGTCCGCCCGAATCATGAGTACGCCGCGACATCGAATCCCAACCTCGCTCGCGCGAGTGCCGACCGATCGACAAATCAATAGCGACCTGCTGCGGCCGCTCATGCAGACATCGTGGCGGTTCTATCTGCTTGTCGCGGTCTTCGGGAGTGTCGTCCTCGCCGCCCTGGTCGCCTGGTTGTCACAGGTGTACCTAGGGTTCGGAGTCACCGGTATTCGATGGCCGATCTACTGGGGCTTCTACGTCACGAGCTTCGTCTTCTGGATCGGGATCAGTCATGCGGGCACGCTCATCTCGGCGATTCTCCGGCTCGTGAACGCCGGCTGGCGCCGTCCGGTGACGCGGTGCGCCGAGGTGATCACGGTGTTCGCCTTGATGATTGGGGCCATGTTTCCGATCATCCACCTCGGGAGGCCGTGGCTGGCATTCTGGTTGTTCCCGTACCCCAGCGAGCGAATGATCTGGCCGAACTTCCGGTCGCCCCTCGTGTGGGACTTCTTCGCGATCAACACCTATCTCACAGGCAGCGTGCTCTTCCTCTTCCTGCCGATGATCCCGGACTTCGCGGTTGTGCGCGACAAGTCGTCCGGCTTCAGGCAGCGAATCTATCGAGTGCTTGCGCTCGGATGGCGCGGCTCGCCGAAGCAATGGCACCGGCTGGAGACGGCGATGCAGATCATGGCGATCGCCATCATCCCCGTGGCTGTCTCGGTGCATACGATCGTGTCGTTCGACTTCTCGATGGCACCAGTGCCGATGTGGCAGACGACGATCTTCGGACCGTACTTCGTCGCAGGCGCAATTTTCAGCGGCATCGCGGCGCTGCTGATTGCGATGGCGGTGCTGCGCCGCTTCCTCCACCTCGAGGACTATCTGCACCCGGTGCACTTCGAGAACCTGGGCAAGCTGCTGCTGATGATGGGCCTGCTGTGGGGGTACTTCGTCTTCAACGAGCGCCTAGTGACGTACTACGGCAACGAACCGTCGGAGATGGCCGTCTTCTGGCGAACCCAACGCGAGTCGTTCGCGCCTCTGTACTGGACCATGGTTGTCTGCAATTTCGTGCTCCCGCTCGTGCTGATGGGCATCCGGCGGTTTCGAACAATCGCAGGGTGTGTCATCGCCTCGATTGGGGTCGTGATCGGAATGTGGCTCGAACGGTTTCTGATCATCGTGCCCGCGCTCGGACACAAGTATCTGCCCTATAGTTTCGGGATCTATCGTCCACAACCTGTCGAGATCATCGTTGCCGGCGCGACGTTTGCGGCGATGACGCTCCTCTACGTACTGTTCGCCAAGGTCGTACCGATTATTTCGATGTGGGAGCTCAAGGCGAGCGACCACGTGCCACCGGCACTCATTCCGCCAGCCACTAGCGAGCATCCGCTCGGGGAACTGCATCTGTGAAGGCGATGTACGCGCTCTACTCGGATGGGCAGTCGGCACAGCAGGCGGTCAACCGGGTTCGGGCAGCCGGGTTTGCGGACCGTCAGATCACGGTGCTCTCGGCACAGCCGATGGAGGATTACGACTTCGGCCACGCAGACAAGTCGACGTGGATGTGGTGGATCGCGTGCGGCGGAGGGCTTGTCGGGATGGCGACCGCGTTAGGGCTCTCGCGGTTGACCGAGATGTCGTGGCCCATCAACGTCGGGGGACTTCCGATCTTCGCGTGGTGGCCCAACCTGATCATCATTTTCGAGCTGACGATGCTCGGGGCCATTCTGGCAACCGTCGCCACGTTGGTCGTGACGGCGCGTCTGGGGCGGGGCTCGGTCCTGTATGACCCCGAGGTGTCAGACGGGAAGATCCTCGTAGGGGTCGAGAGTCCTCCCGAACATGCTCTGCGGGAGCTGGAAACCGCGCTCAGCGTCACGGCCGAGGCGCGGGTAAAGACCCTATAGTAAGAAGACACTTACCTTTTCGAGGGGATCATGTGGAAACGCCACTCGGTGTTCGCGGCAACGGCGATGGCAGCGGCAGTCTGTTTCCTGACCGTCGCCGGGTGCGGCGGGGACGGCAGCACGTCGCCAAGTCCGACGCCGGCACCAGCGCCGACTCCGACGCCGACTCCGACGCCGACCCCGACCCCCACCCCGACACCGACACCGACACCGACCCCGACCCCGAGCGGTGGGACGACGATCACCATCACGTCCGCGGGCGTGTCACCCAAGACGCTGACGGTGCCGCCGGGAACACGCGTAACGTTCGTAAACAACGACACGCGGGTGCATGAGATGGACTCGAATCCGCACCCGGAGCATACGGACTGTCCGGAGATCAATCAGATCGATCTCATCACTGTCGGGCAGACGAAGTTGACGGGCAATCTGAATACGCCGCGCACCTGCGGGTTCCACGATCATCTGAACGCGTTCACCGACAGCCTCATGGGTTCGATCGTGATCCGCTAGTTATTCGGACGTTTCGCCCGCCTTCAATTCCAACACCTGAATGCCGCGTGGCTCGACGAGCGCCTTGAGCGTGTGGGGCGTTCCCGTCAGCAGCGGGAACGTCCCCCAGTGCATGGGCACGATCTGTTTCACACCGAGGAACTCCGCCGCCTTGGCGGCCTGCCCGGGATCCATCGTGAAGCGGTCGCCGATTGGCAGGAACGCAATGGCCGGAGCGTACAGCTCACCGATCAGCCGCATGTCGCCGAACAAACAGGTGTCACCCGCGAAATAGATCGACATCCCATCTTCAAGGCGCACGACGTATCCGGCCGGCTCGCCCATGTACACCATTTGTCCGTTATCGAAGTACCCGCTGCTGTGCCGCGCATCGGTCATGGTGATGCGCAGCCCGCCGATGTCCTGCGAACCGCCCTTGTTCATCGGCGACGTATTCGCGATCCCCTTGCGTGTGAGCCAGTCGCAGAGCTCGAAAATGGCGACGACCGGCGCACCGCTTTCCCGGGCGCAGGCGACCAGATCTTCGATGTGATCGAAGTGGCCGTGCGATGCGAGGATGAGATCGACTTTCGGCGGCCTCTTCATCGACTCTGGACACGATGGATTGGACGAGAGCCACGGATCGAACAGGAGCCGCTTGCCGCCAGGCGTTCGCACGATGAACGTGGAATGCCCCAGCCACGTGATCGACAGCCGCTGCATATGTTTCGATTGTAGTTACACTAGGCAGAGATGGTCGAAGCGCCGGTTGAGTTCATTCGCCCACGTGAGCCAAAGCCGCCGTGGCTCAAGGTGCGTGCACCGGGGTCCGAGAATTACCTCCGCCTGAAAGGCGTGATGAAGGAGCTCAAGCTCCATACCGTCTGCGAAGAGGCGCGCTGTCCGAACATCGGCGAGTGCTGGCATCACGGCACGGCGACATTCATGATTCTCGGCGACGTCTGTACGCGGGCGTGCGCATACTGCGCCGTCGCGCATGGCAAGCCGAACGAGCTCGATCTTGCCGAGCCAGTGCGCGTCGCGGACGCGATCGAACGCATGGCGCTTCGGCATGCAGTGATTACGTCGGTCGATCGCGACGATCTCGCGGATGGCGGCGCCTTCATCTTTGCGGAGACGATTCGCCGGACCCGCCAACGCGTGCCCGGCTGCCGTATCGAGGTCCTCATTCCGGATTTCCAGGGGTTGGAATCCTCGCTGCGGACGGTTCTCGACGCCGGCCCGGACGTGCTCAATCACAACATCGAAACGGTTCCGCGCTTGTACCGGATGGCACGCTCGGGCGGCAAGTACTTCAGGTCGCTCGAGCTCCTCGATCGATCGAGGCGGTATCGCTCCACGATCGCGACGAAAACCGGCATCATGGTCGGCCTCGGAGAGTCAGTGGACGAGGTCGTCACCGTGTTCGACGACCTTCGCCAGGTCGGAGTATCCATTCTGACGATCGGGCAATACCTGCGTCCGTCGCCGGCGCATGCGCCCATGACGCGCTACTACCATCCGAACGAGTTCGCGGACCTGAAACGCGTCGCGCTGGCGAAAGGCTTCGTGCACGTCGAGTCCGGCCCGCTGGTGCGCAGCTCCTACCACGCGCACGAACAGGCAGACGCCTACGAAGCTTCACGCTAGAACCGTCATCGTCCTGCTGGCGCTGGCGGCGCCGACATTCGCGCAGACGCGTGCCGACATCCTGCGAGGCGAGTACGGCCGGTACCGCGCGAACAACGATCTGCTCTCGTACCATCTCGAGATCCGTGTCGATCCTGTCAAACAGTTCCTGACCGGCACGAACACGATTCGATTCCGGATGTTGAAGGACGACAACCGGATCCAGATCGATCTGTACGCGTTCTGGGCGATCGATCGCATTCTGCTTGGGCGCACGCCGCTGAAGTACACGCGCGAGATCAACACCGTGTTCATCGATTTCCCGCAGATGCTCAGGGCTGGCCGCACCTACGCGATCGATTTCCAGTACTCCGGAATGCCCGAGCCCACAGCGAGGTTCGGGTGCATTACGTTTCAGAAGGACACCGCCGGACGTCCGTGGATCACGACGGCATGTGAGGATGCAGGCGCCAGTTACTGGTGGCCGAACAAGGACCAGTGGCGCGATGAAGTGGACAACATGCAGATCAGCGTCGCCGTGCCGAACAACCTGGTGGACGTCTCCAACGGCGCCCTCACAGGCAAGACAGACCTCAAAGACGGGTACACGCGATGGGATTGGGTCGTGACGTACCCAATCAACAACTACAGCGTCGCGCTCAACATCGGTGCATACGAGCACTTCAGCGACCGCTATAAGGACCTGCCCCTCGACTACTACGTGCTTCCGGAGGATCTCGAGAAGGCGAAGGAGCAATTCTCGCAGGTCAAGCCGATGCTGCAGGCCTTCGAGCACTACTTCGGCGAATATCCGTTCGCACGGGACGGTTACAAGCTGGTGCAGGTGCCGTACGCGGGCATGGAGCACCAGAGCGCCGTCGCGTACGGAAATCACTTCGTCAACAGCTATTACCCGTCACGCGACTGGACCGGCGTCCAAATCAGTCCGCGCTTCGACTTCATCATCATTCACGAAAGCGCGCACGAATGGTTCGGGAACGCCATAACCGCCGCCGACGTGTCGGACATGTGGATTCACGAGGGGTGGGCGACGTACCTGGAATGTCTCTTCGTCGAATACATGTACGGCCACGCCGACTACGTGGCCTACGTGAATGCCGAGAAGAACAAAGTGCGGAACATCGAACCGATCATCCCTCCACGCGGCATTCACAAGGACCCGCCGCAGGACCAGTACTTCAAAGGCGCCCTCTTCCTACACACGCTGCGCAGCATCGTTGACGACGACCGGACGTGGTTCGCGCTCATTCGCGACATGTATCAGCGGTTCAAGTACAAGACAATCCTCACCGAGGACGTCGTCCAGTTCTTCAATCAGCAAACGGGTACGAACCTGACGCCAATCTTCAACGAGTACCTGCGGCACGCAGAAGTCCCGATGTTGCAATTGACGTTCGACGAAACGGCGCGAACAGTCAGCTATCGCTGGAAGGCGAGCGAGAAGGAATTTGCGATGCCGGTTCGCGTCGGCAACCCGAACGCCTGGCAGCTCGTGCGGCCCACGCTCCAATGGCAGATGATGCCCTGGTCAGGGAAGCCAACCGACTTCGAGGTCGCGACGGATCTCTACTACGTGTACGTCGAGAGACAGTAGGGCCGCCTAAAGGCGGCCGCTACTTCGGCGGAACCAACGCGTTGAACCACTTGAATCCGAGGTTCTTGAGAATCACGACGTTATCGTGGTTGCCCTCGGTGCACGTCTGTTCCCAGAACTCCTTAGCGTATGGATCAGCGGCGGGTGCCCTGCCAGCGGCCCCGACAGCGTTCGTGCTGAGCGGATTCGCCCCCGGACCGGTGCCGGCGCGCCGTTTCGGATAGTTCATCTTCCAGGGCCTGGTGTAGAGCGTCGGATCCTCGATCGTGATCTCGTAATCGATCGTGTTCGCGTCGACCATCGTCCACCGCTCGATCATGTGGGTGTTCGGCCCGTAGAAGTTGCCAGCGCTGTCAAACCATGTCTCTCCGTTCAGACCGGTCACGTCGACGACCAGCGTCTCGCCTTCCCAACGGCCACGCGAGTTGCCAAAGAAAAACTTCGCGTCGCTGTTCATGTGCGGACGTCCGTCGGTTGGGATGACCCGGTATGTATTTGTCGTGAGCATGATCACGGCTCCGGGTTTTTGCAGGATCTCCTGCGCGCCAAACGAGATGCGCGGCATACCGACCAGACAGAGTGCGTTCGGATCGCCGTACAGACGCTGACTCGTTTCGCCGGGCCAGCCTCGCCCGAGGCCGGCGCGAATCTCGTTGCGTTTCGCGAGCGCCCATGCCGTGTACGGAACCTTACCGTCGGGCGGATCGGAGACGTAGCTCTCCTGTGGCGGCGTCGTCACGTCGATGTACTCATGCTCTTCGAGGTCGTCGTTCCCGCCGCCGACCGGACCGTTCCAGTTTCCCTGAAGGTTCGGCACACCGTCCGGCGTACGAGGCGCTTTGTACGGCGGCAGCTTTGCTTTCTGCGCCATCCATGTCCTCGCCTGCGGAAATTTCGGCGTGTCAGGCCGGTAGAACGCCTGCGGGTCTCCGCCGGCGGCTCGTCCGGTGATCGGGAGCACCAACAACACGGCCGCAACCGTGCCGAGCGTCGCAAACAGCCACTGTTTCATCGGATACCTCACCGCACCAACGCCGAATCAGGTTTTTCCCATTCCTGCTTGAGCAGGTATGCCCCGCAGTCATATTCGAGAAGCTCGATGTCTTTCTCCTGTCGCCGGTACAGCGGCATGCTCATCTTCCACGGCCGCGTGAATACCTTCGGATCTTCAACGGTGACCTCATACAACATGTGGTCCGGCCCGGTCCGCGTGAAACGTTCGACCAGGTGAAGCGCATCGCTATGGAAATTTCCGGCTCGATCGAACCACGTCTCATCGTTGAAATGCGTCACGTCGACGACGAGCGTATTGCCGTCCCAGCGACCGCGCGAGTCTCCCATGTACCAGTCGATTTTCCCGGCCGGATGCGGATTGCCGTTCATGTAGATGAAACGGATGATCCGCGAGTACTCGTGCAGGATCGTGACTCGATCTGCCTGCTGCACGATCTGAAACGGATACGGCAAGTAGGTGGTGCGAGGAACGCCAGGCAGAAAGCACTTGTTGACGGGATCGAGTGCGTCGCGATTCTTGAAGTTTTCCTGCTTCTTCGCGAGCGCTGCGGGCGTGTACGGAATCGTATTCCCGTCGACGACGCCGCGGCCGGCCGGAACGCCGAGACTCGCACCGTGGTCCTGAATGTCCCACGCCGCCGTGTTGACCGCCTGCCAGATGCCCTGCAGATCGGGCTGTCCTTCGCGCGTTCGCGGTGGAGTGTAGGTGCCCGCGGTCTGTGCCACGGCTGGTATTGCCACGAGCGCGCTGCACGCGAGGGTAAGGACAGCAGTGGATACGACGAACCGGCGCTTCACTGGCGTCTCCTGTCTATGTGAACGCGGGCGGCAGTCTAGCCCAGGCAGTGGAGTGCAGCAAGCGGCTTGACATAAGTCTTACAAAATGTAAGATCGTCCGCGCTTGACTGAACAACGCCTCCCATCGATTTCGTCCGCCGAGTCGCTCGTGCTCGATCTGCTCGAGTCGTCGGAGCGTTATGGCCTCGCGCTTGTCGACGCATCGGGAGGGCGCCTCAAGCGCGGGTCGATTTACGTGACGCTTGGCCGCATGGAGGCGAAGGGATTTGTCGCCTCACGCCAGGAAGAGCGCGCGCCTGGCGCGATCGGGCTGCCGCGCCGCCTGTACCGCCCGACCGCATACGGGCTGAAAGTTCGTGACGCATTTCGGCTGCTCCGCGATGCGCTCGCACTCAAACCCGCCGAGGCGAAGTGATGCCAGGCACGTGGATGGCGCGAGTTGGGCAGCGGCTTCTGCACGGAGATACGTTCGAGATGATGCTGTCACCGGCCATCGCGGACTTTCAATTTGAAACCGCGATCCGCTCCGCTGCGCGGCCGGGTGACTACTGTGCGGTGTTCCGGGCGCTGCTCGGCGCATTGTGGTTCGACGTGTCCGGCGATCTGCTCGCGCTGAAGAGCGACGTCGACCTGATTGCACTCCTGACGCTGCTGCAGACGTCCTACTACACGTTCATGCTGGTGCTGCTCTCGGGCCTCGGAACGGGAACACTCGCCCTTCTTGAAATGGACAGCGGCTTCGTGACACGGGCGCTGGCGTACGTGGCCGGCGTGAGCGTCGCCTGTCTGCTGACATCATCTGCTTGCTTCTGGCCACCACGCCGCACCTGTCAATCGGAGACCGAGGACTGACCAATGCTGGAAGTCGACGAGGTCTGGAAAAACTACAGGGGCGTGTCGGCGGTTCGCGCACTTACGCTGCACGCCGCACCAGGGAGTGTCGTTGGACTGCTTGGGCCCAATGGCTCCGGGAAAAGCACGACTGTCCGGATGATCGTCGGCCTGCTGCGACCCAACCGCGGACGCATCCGGTGGCGGGGCACCGATATTCAGCAGCAATTGATCGCCTACCAGGGGGTCGTTGGGTATATCCCGGAAGAACCGCGCCTCTACGGATATCTCTCAGCATCCGAATACCTGGATCTCATCGGGGGCCTCCGCGGCATCCCGCGGGCAACGTTGACCAGACGCATCAATCGATATCTCGAGATCTTCGGCCTGGATACCGACCGGCACGCCCCGCTCTCGGCGTTCTCGAAGGGGATGCGCCAGAAAGTCCTGATTGCGGCCGCACTCATCCACGACCCTGAGCTCGTGGTCCTCGATGAGCCGAACTCTGGCCTCGATGTGGCCGCGACGCTCGTGCTGCGGTCGCTCGTCGCGACGCTTGCCGAACGCCGCAAAGTGATCATTTACAGCTCACACATGCTCGATGCGGTCGAGAAGGTGTGCCAGGAGGTCGTGATCATCCGCAACGGCAGCGCCATCGCTTCGACGTCCGTGACGCGGCTGCGAGAGCTCACCGAGTCGAGGACACTCGAGGAGGCGTTCACCAGTGTCGCGATCGATCAGGACGTCGTCGCGCTCGGCCGTGAACTGGCAAGCGTCGCGTCATCGTGATTCGGTGGCGTCTGCCCCCACCGCTTCAGCACGAATTCGATCAATTCGTCCTTCTCTCGCGCGATTCCGTACGCAGCCTGCTGGACGCGGCGCTCGTCTCTCGCGACGGCGATCCATCGCAGTTCGCGTTGTGGAGTCTTGTGCTCGTGGCCACGCCGCCAGCCATGTATGCGTTCCGGCAGCTGGTGAATTACTCCGCTCTCGGGTTTCAAAAGGCCGCCATCATTGAACACGCGATCCAGGTGGATCGCATGTTCTTCCTGCTCTACGGCATGCTCGTCGCAGCGCTCGTCGCAGCCGCAACGTGGGAAGCACTGCTGCCCAATCGCGCAGACCAGGAAATTGTCGGCAGCCTGCCGGTTCGGCCGCGAACGCTGGCAGCGGCGCGGCTCGCCGCGACAATCAGCATAACGATCATTGCGTCGGCAACGGTGAGCCTGCCCGCGGCAACCTTTCTTGCTGTCGCTGCACCCTCGCATCCCGCACTCGGATTCCTCCCGGTCGTCTTCATCGCCCACATCGTTTCGACCATCGGCGCGAGCCTGTTCATCTTCGTGCTGCTGCTCGTGTTGCGCGCGCTTCTCGCGTTGTGCTTCGGCGCGCACACCTCCGAACGCCTCGCGACGCTTCTCCAGGTGGCAACGATTGCCGGCCTTGCGGAGGTGTTCTTTTTCATCCCTGGCGTGATTCCGGTGCTTGTGGATCGACTCGCTACCGGTGATCGGGCCGCCCTCTCGATTCCGCCGATGCCATTCGCGGCGCTGTATGCATGGCTCGTCGGCCTCGACTATCCATCTCTCACCTTTGGTGCGCTGCTCGCGCCTCTATTGCTCATCGCATCCGTTGCGATTGTCATTCCCATATACCTCTGCCCCGCCAGACTGTTTGCGCGACGAGCGCTCGAATCGCAACCGCGTCAGCACTTTGGACTGGGGTCGACACTCGCACGTGTCGCGGCGGTGGCGCTTCCCTCTTCACCCGCGGTGCGCAGCATCACGACATTCACCGTGACGACGCTGCTGCGCAGCCGCCGGCACCGTCTCATCGTCAGCGCCTACCTCGGCCTGGCGCTCGCAATCGGCACACTAAGCGTGATTGCGGGTGGACTCCGCGGCACCCTGGTGTTCAATCACCCAGCGATCTCACTGCTCGCGCTCCCTCTTGTCACGATGTTCTTCGCAACGCTCGGACTCCGTGCGGCGTTCACCGTGCCGGCAGACCCTGACGCGAACTGGGTGTTTCGCCTGTCGCAGCCGCCCGTGACGTCGGTGCTTGATGCGACGCTCATATGCCTGCTAGTGCTGTCCATCGTTCCCATAGCGACAATGACCGCTCTCGGTGCGCTGGCGCTCGGTTGGACTCGTCACGCCGCGGTCCTGACGGCGACGCTGGACACCCTCTGTGGGTTAGCGCTTGCGGAGTGGACGCTGCGTGACTGCCGTGCGGTGCCTTTTACGTGCACGCGCAGCGGCGACGTGGAGTCGCTGAAGTCGCGGTGGCTCGGTCACATCCTGCCCCTGATTCTGTTTGCGTTTGTGAACGCGGCAATTCAGAACGCGGTGCTGCGATCCGGTCTGGCGGCCGCCTGGTATGCGGGGGTTGTGCTCGCGGGTTGGATCGTTCAGCGGCTCCGGCGGCAGTTCGCCGCTCGACACATCAGCCTGCAGTTCGAGGCGTTGCCATCCGGCGCGATGGCAACGCTCGATTTATCAGAGGCGACTGGTTGATTGGAACTTCGACCTTCGCACTTACCGCAGCATGTGCAGCAAGCGCGTGACCGGGTCGTAGAAGCGGTCGACGACGCGCTCTTTCAGCGGAATGATGGCGTTGTCCGTGATGTGGATATGCTCCGGGCACACCTTGGTGCAGCACTTGGTGATGTTGCAGTAGCCGATTCCGGCCTTCTCCTTCATATCTGGCACCCGGTCGCCCACGTCAATCGGATTCATCTCCAACTGGGCCGCGTAGATGAAGAAGCGCGGCCCGATGAATTCGTCGAATTTGCCATGTTCCCGCAGCACGTGGCAGACGTCCTGGCACAGGAAACACTCGATGCACTTGCGGAATTCCTGTACGCGGTCGATGTCGCGCTGCGCGACACGGTACGTGCCATCCGGCGCGTCGGGCTTCCGCGGCGTGATCTTCCTGATGCCCTTCTTCACCTTGAAATTCCAGGACACGTCGGTGACGAGGTCTTTGATCGGCGGGAACGTCCGCATCGGCTCCACCGTGACTGGCTTGTCGAGGTCGAGTGAATTCAAGCGCGTCATGCACATCAGGCGGGGACGACCGTTCACCTCCGCCGAGCACGACCCGCACTTGCCCGCCTTGCAGTTCCACCGAACGGCGAGGTCTGGCGCCTGTTCCGCCTGAATGCGATGGACGGCGTCGAGCACCACCATGCCGTCCGACACCGCGGTCGTGTAGTCCCTGAAGTCTCCGCCACCAGCCGGCTGCGTCCGCCAGATTCGAAAGGTCGCCCTGTCCTTCATTAGGTTTTTTGCTCCTCGATGACCTGCTTCAGCTCCTCGGGCATCGGCGGAATCGGCGCTCGCGATACCAGCATGCCGCGGCCTGGCATCTGTTTCACCATGATGTTGATCGTGCCGTACTCGGCAACCTTGTCCGGGTAATCCTCGCGGAAGTGGCCGCCGCGGCTCTCCTTGCGTTCGATCGCCGACCGGGCGATTGCTTCGGACACCGACAGCAGATTGCGGAGATCGATGGACGTGTGCCAGCCGGAGTGATACTCACGGTGGCCCTCGGCGCCGACTCGGGCGGCGCGCTCCTTGAGCTGCTGAATCCTGAGGAGCGCCTCCTGCATCTCTGCTTCCGTGCGGACGATGCCGACGAGGTTCTGCATGGTGTCCTGCAGGTCCTGCTGCACCTTGTACGGGTTCTCACCCTCCGAGCCGCGATCGAACGGCGCAAGCGAATCCTTGATGGCCTTGTCGGCCGCACCGTCGTCGATAGGCGGCTGACT
>Ga0065705_10104343_pt1 | contig 19441 bp, 31 predicted proteins | sample SwibulcommuniRL2_FD_59092 | JGI IMG/M metagenome (GOLD analysis project Ga0065705, IMG submission 59092) | Bulk soil microbial communities from switchgrass field near Rose Lake, East Lansing, Michigan, USA - RL2 Bulk Soil v2 (version 2) | ecosystem: Environmental > Terrestrial > Soil >...
CGGCTGCTGCTGTACCCGCGGCGGCTGTACCGGCGGCGGCGCCCCCTGCGGCTGCGCCCCCTGCCCCTGCTCCAAATAATGCTAAGAACGGTGCCATTTTGGTTCCCTCTCAAACAAATGCTGTTTCACGTGAAACCCCAGATGAGTCATAAATCGCTTGGCTGCTTCATCATCCTGGTCCACAACGGCATAAAGTTTCTTAACCTTGGTCTCAGCAATGATTTCCTCAAGCCCATGCTTCACGGCACGAAACAAAGACACCGGCCTGTTTCTTATTAGCGGCGAGAAGATCGCCCAGGCTTGGCCCCTGCCGGCTATTTGCAGCGTGACTCCCGCCGCGCCAATCGGTCTCCCCAGAGCACAGGCCGTAAAAGCATGGCCGGCGTTTTGTCCCACAAGGGCAAGCTGGCGCATATCGTCATCCACCACCGGGGAGATCAATTCGATATGGCTTGCCCTAAACGGGATTATTTGCAGTTGCATTGACAATCACTTTTCTCTGCCCGCAAAACTTGCAGACTCGTATTCGTTTGCCCTTTCAAGTTGACTCGTAGACGCCCATTTTACCGCAATTAGAACACTTCATGCTTATGTCACCGTAAAGACATTCGAGTTTGCCGCCCACAAAAGAAACTTCGGAGAGAGTTGGAAAACATAGTCTCCCGCTGGCGCACTTAAAGGAATAGTGAAAGTCGTTGTTCCGCTCACCGCTGGTCCGATTATCTTAAAGGCGGTCGAGGCACCGCCCGAACCTGGGAAGGAGATCGGATCTCCAGCGCCTTGATATGGATTCAAAAGAATTTCGTCCTCCGCTGCGGCAACTAGCAAATTGCTCCAAGTCACGTTTACAGTATCCCCCGCCGCGACCGTAGTTGCATCTGTTGAGATGGTCGGAGGAGTTGGACCGCCGTCCGGTGGGCAATCAACCAGGATCTTCCAAACGTCATAACCTTTGTTGAAATAGAAAGTTCCGTTATCGAACCACGCGGGGCCAATGGTTGGGGCGTCGGTGTTGGTGCAATAGCCGATATAGTTAATGTCAGTCCCGTCACAGTAGTATAAAACAGGATGCGGGCCAGCGGTTAGCAGATAGATCAAATCGTTATTGATGACGGCCATCGAGCCGACATCAAGATTTTTAATGGTGATTACTTTGTCGATGGTTCCATCGGCACGATTCACAAAAATGATTGCCGGTAAAAGTCCGAAGTAGCTCCCGTTGGACAAGCAAATCAGCTTGTCCGAGGTGAGCGAGATCGAGAGCATTGATTCAAGGTCGTTGGGATACGGTCCTCCGCGGTTAATGTCGTATTCGTTCAAGAGCGTGGTGCTAGTTGTTGTAAATTCGTAAACGTGACCGTTCACGCCGCCCCAAATCCAAATGCTTCCCTCAAGAATCGAGAAAATGTTTGGGGCCAGAATCGTCACATAATCTAAAATCCGGTTCCCCAAATCGTAGACAACTCTGAGTCCGACTTGAAGCCCGCTCGCCGATGCCCAAACCGGTTCATCGGACGTACCGAATCGAGCATTAAAAAATGCTTCATGAATTTGTATCGGCAATGGTAGAATTTCAAAAACATCTGGATCATCATCTTTGAAATGGGCAATCTGACAACAGGTGTTCTCGTACCACATATTGCCGCCGCCACAGACCGAGTTACCAACAAGCGCGTAAAGTTCGCCGTTATGGATATAGCCCCAGGACTCACGAATAGAAGTTAAAGGCGGCTCTGTGCTGGTGATGTCGAAAGCAAGCTCAATCGTAAAGGAGTGTTGGCTTTGACCGCGAATAGTAGCATCGGTACAAGCCGGTGGCTCAAGTGGTGGCGGCGTTGGCGGCACAACGACCTCTTGAATAACAAATACCGGCGCTTCATCAACCGTGTCACATTCCCAATCGTCGCCGACGTGAAGCCAGCCAAGGATATTTAAAACTTCGGCTGGAAACGGCAAGGTTTGCCGAAAGCGTACACGCGAAAAAGGATCGTTGCCCAATTCCATGATGCACTTGTAGCCCTCTTGCAAAGGCACATGAGCATCCATGAGATGATAGGGCTTGCGATAAACCAGTTGTTCGCCTTCCTGTCCTTCGCGCCCAAGCTTCAATCCGAGAGCCCGGCGAATGAACACGCCCAATTCTTTCCAACCTTTTGCGATTAGCGGCCCGCCAAGCTCGGGCGGCACAACCGGGCGAAGCGTCAAGCCATCACTCTCGTAATCCAGGCCGATCTCAACTTTGGAGACAGGAATTTGCGGGTCAAGCATTATGGCGCCATTCACCACTACCTGATCCTCGAACAGCATCCCGTCGCCAATCACGCGGACAGTCTTGCCTTCGAGATGATCCAGGCCAGTCACGCCGAAGTTGACATCATGCGTAAGCACAAGCGCGGAGTCGGTTTGCAGGTCATGCCACTCGCGGCCGGTATCTGTTTCATCCGGCTCGAAGCATTCAATATAGGTCTTGGTTGCTCCATCGGCAAAATTAAGCGAGAAGTTATAAAGATAGAGTTCTTGAACTTTATCCTGAGATTCAACGTCGCCGTCTGCTACGGGCAGTAACCGGCCGAAGGGCAAGCCGTGATTGATGACCGAAGCACGTTGAGTGGCGGACACCGAGCGCACCTGAGTTACGCGATCAACGCTTACCCAAACCCAATCCTTCCCGGTGGATGGCCTGGGAATCACCGCCACACTTAAAAAGCCGTCGCCGTCCGTGGTGGTTGGTGACCAGCCGATAACCTGCTCATCTTCCTGGTAAGTCAGAGCCAGCATCTTCCCATCATTGCGCACGGCGTAGACAATGGAGTCAGGCTCCTGGGCAAAGGCAAGATCGATAACGTAAAAGCCGTCAACCAGGTGTTCGGCAAGCTGGAACAGATTGGGCGATTTGAACTTGTCGGTAACAAAGTCGAACACGAGTTCGCGGAGTTTGCGTTGTCCAAATTGCAGGTAAAGAATCAGCCCACCGATCCGTAGCGGTTGCACTCGCGCAGCACCCCGGCTTGAAACCGGCGCAACCTTGAAACTCGATTGGGTGAGCGCCCCGCTGGTGGTCGTTGCCGTTACCTGATAGGCGCTGTTGCCTGTGCCGATTTGGAGAGTCGATAATCCTTTAATCCAAAGGATCGGGTTGACTTCATCATCGCTGATCGTTCGCGCAATGGCGTCATCCTCGCCGCCACCTTTGGCGAAGTTTTCAAAATCGTTCACCACCGATCCGTTGATAGTCAGCCCCTTGCACAAGTAATGGCGTTCCTGAAAGAAGCAACCGCAAGAGGGGTAACCGCGGGTGGCCGTCCATGCCTCTACTTCGAGAGTCCATGCAGGAGTTTTGTCCGGATTGTTGACAGTGATGTCATGGAGCGTGGTTTTGATAACGACGCGCACATGGGTCGAATCCGTAACCTTGGTAATCTTAACCAGCCCCCCAAATATGGTGATCCATTTTCCAACATCGAAGGATCTAAATGCAGGATCATCAGCGGTAAGTGTGGCAACCTCGCCAACGTCTTTTTTTCGGTTCGTAATGTCCAAATCCGTGCGCGGCGAGAGTACCAGCCGCCAATCGGTTGCCGGAATTGGGCTGGTGTCGGGAAAATCATCGATAATATCGACCGTGATCGTATTTCCGCCCTGGGCAACGATCTCGCCACGGGAAGCGCCATAGACAACGATCCGGCCAACGTCGGCGTCAAGAAAACCGCTATTCTCGCCGGTAAAAAGTACTCCATCGCCGGTAGTCGCCGAAGGCGTAAGCGTGCCGATGCCCAAATCTGCGCCGGTCGGCTCCTCTTCGATGGTTGCCGGGGCGTCAAAGTGGACTTCGGTGAAGGTAAAGGTGTCCGGACTGTCATCTAGGCGCGAAAGTTTATGCACCGGGTAGCGTCGGTGCGTAAAATACATGATGTCGGCCGACTGGTGAGTGAAAACCTCGTACAAATCAGCTTGCAGATAGGGCGTGACCACTTCCTGAATAAGCGTGGCACCATATAAATAGGTCAAATCTGCCCGATTACCTGGATCAATCGAGCCATCTGGCATGGGAAGAGGGCCAAAGGGCATCCCGTAGAGCATCGAAGCTGCCCGTTTGTCGGCCGTGTCCACCGCGGCCCCAGCGCCTTCCCCGAGCAGAGCGCCATCCTTATAGAAGCGGATATAAAACTCACCAAACTCCAGGATATAGGACTGTTCGTTAGAAAATCTGAATGTGCGAACGATGGCGCCACGGGTTTTGGCAATATTGATAAACTTTAAACCCGGCCGGCGAAACACACCGCCCACGGTGAGGGGCCACCAATTGAGGGATTGGCGAAGCGCGGCCTGATACTTGTTTTGATCCTGCCGCGCCTCGAATCTGGCTGATACCTCGCCCGCGTTGAGCGCGTGCTGTATGAGTATCGGGTTACGGGACATTTATGGCCCGGTAACAATCTCTCCATGAGTAAATGTCGTGCCGTCGTCAGAGATCGTCGCCTTGTGGTCAACGGTTGTCCCGTCGTCGGCATAGACACTGTGAGTCGTGGCGGTCTGAGTTTTCTTGTTCCGCCATGCCTTATAAAGATAATCGAGCTTGGTTAGCGGATCGGTGGAAGCCGCTGGCGCTCCCTGTGCTGGCTCCGCTCTTGCGGTAGGGGCACCGGCAACGAATAGCAGGTCAAAAATGGCTTCTTCGAGAACAACGAATTTTGCCACCACCAACCGGGCACCAGCCACGAGACTGATAACCGACATCTCGCCAACGGCGCTGGTATCGGTGGCGTCAAAGGTCGCCGCGTACATGCCCTGGGCAATGTGCGTTCCACCACCTGAGTTTTTGGCTGCTGAGGCTGCGCCGTTCTTGGAGATCAGTAAATCGGTATTGGCGATTGTAAGCGCGGTTTCCGGCGTCTTGCCGTCCGTGTCATCGAGGTAGGGGCCGATCAATCGCACCTGACTTGCCGTTGCCTGTCGTAAATAACCGTTCAACATTTGTCCTCCCTAAAATCTTACGTCTATGAGTGTGCTGTCAGTTGCGATTTCGAGTTGACCCTCGGCCTCATCCACGCCAACCGCCTCGTTAAAAGAGATTTCGAGAGCTTCGCGCATGACCTGCATTTCGGTAAAATCCTTGACCATCGCGGGCGCGAGATACCACGCGAGCTTTGTGGCACAGACATTGAGCAGCATGGAGTCCCATCTGTTCACGTCGGTAATGTTGCGCGTGTAAACGATCTTGGCAAATTGGACATCGCAAAGCAGAGTCTTTTTGTTCTCGCTGTCGATCTCCACTGAATACTTGGCGAAGGCAGTTGCGGGATCTTCAAACGCGATAAATCGCCTCATGCAAAGGCAATCGACCGGCAGGCGGTAGGAATAAGTCCATTCGCCCAGGCTTCTATCGGTCGGCAATAGAGCCAGCGTTGCCCGGCCGCGCACGGCATTCCAATCACGAGCCCGTAAGGTTTCTTCCTTGGCCCGCGGCAGATACATATTGACGGTAGCGATTGATTTTGAATTGACAGTGTTGTCAAGTGACACAACGCGGTCCTGCGCCACCATGCCAAGCGCCATATTTGCAAGTTCCAAGTCAGTTGCCATTTAGCTCTCCACTACCGGCACTACGCCGGCCGCGTCTGCGACTTCCACCACCGGCACCACTCCCGCCTCATTAGTCGTGATCGTTTCCACCGGCACTACTCCCGCGCCCGCCGTGGTGTAACGGATAGGCACAACGCCCGGCCCAGCGGTAGTCACGATCACCGGCACGATACCTGCTCTGAATGTTGCTGCGCTCATTGCCAATGCTCCCGTATCCATTCAACCTTTTTATAAGCCTCGGACGGTTTGGGAAAACCATGAAAAACCCAAAGCGGAGTTTTCATTGCGTCCGGCCGGTGTTCCGGTTGAAGGTTCCACCAGTCCGTATTGAAACCCAGGATCTTGCCAGGAAATAACTCATCGAATGTTGGCGCATTTAAAATCTGTTCGCTGATGTATTCCTGATCGGAATAATACGTCTTCATTATCTCATCGCCCCGGTGAACAAAATTTTCCCATACTTTTTTATGGGCGCCGGGCCGCAGCGACCACAGCGAGCCGTTATAGTATTTGCGGGTCATATCGCCGTTTGCCGTAGTCCATGCACTCAGCCCGCAAAAGTCGCCACGCCAATCCATGAGCCAGTCGATATTTCCGGTCACAACCACGTCAAGGTCAATTGCCACAATCTGTGCATCCTCTATGCAGGGCGGTGGAGCAAAGAGCGGAATTTTGCACCACCAACCGCGCAGCATGTAGGGAAGCGGCCGAGTCTCGATCCGTTCGTCAATGCCGGTTCGCCGTTCGGTGAAACAGACAAAACGAAACGGTCTAGTAGTATTTCGTGAGATCATGTTGAAAAGTTTGTTGACATAATCCGGCCCGTAAACCGTTCCCTGCTTCACGCAAGCAATGTTAGTCAACGCGGCGCTCCAACAAACGCGCAAAGACGTTGACTCTCTATCTCTACAAATTCGTTATTTCTCCATCGCTGGTTTATTTGTTCGGCCCAAAACTCTCTGGGGTGCACGGATAGATGCATCACATAACCGTCAACAATGTGACCAAACATGGCGATCTGAAAAAACCCGCCCTTGTCTGTAAGCTCCGCAATGTTGTCGAAAACTCTCTCGACATATTCGGGCGGGATGTGCTCCATAACGTCGGTGCAATAAAAGTAGTCGAAGGTGCCGAGGGGCGGCATCTCCCATAAATTACCTTCGATAAATTGCAAGGCATTTCCGGCATCAACGCTGACCGGACTTAAATCGAATAGCGTCACGTCAAAGCCCGCCGCAGCAAGTTCTTTTCCCGCACGTCCCGGCCCACAGCCAAGATCAATCAGGGTGCCGGGCGGCTGAATACGCTTTAGAAAGTGCGGCACAAGCCGCAGCCCTGGCGAGGTTGCGCGATACGACGGAACCTTTGTCCAGACGTGATTGTATTTGGCGCGTTCGTCAACGACGGTAATCACGCTTCGTCGTCCGCCCGCGATTCGGTCCATGCGCCGTAGCCTTTTGTCGTTGCATCGGTGGGCGCCATCGGGCGCATAAAGCGCACGGCGGTATGCCCGTCCTTGGTGATGCAAACAAATCCTTCGATCCAATCGCCTGCGGCCATGCGTGTTTTAATCAAGTCGGCAGCAACGACCCTTCCGGCCGCCGTATCAGCAAAGTTAGCCATCTGTCACCTCCAAACTGCATTGACCCTCATGGATCAATTTCGTGAGTTCCATTTCTTCGGCCTTCGAGCCGTGCAAACAATAGCCGCGCACGATAGCGCCGTTGGGCGCAGTCAGCATGATCGGCATGTCGGTATAACGGCTTTGGTAAACTTTGCAGCGCGTAGCATTGGGAGTGCCGGGGAGTCCCGACACTTCCAGGTTTTCACACTTGAACGGCCCGACAAAACAACAGTTGCCGCAGCGATTACAAAGCCCCGTCAATCCCACCGAAAAACTCCTTGGTCCATCCCGACATGGATCTAAGCGCCTTTTTAAATTCCGGCTTGTAGCCCATTTCCGCAATCACCGTCTGCTGAGTTTTTCTGTAACCCACATTCGATGTCGCCTTGAGCGTTTCCCAGAATCGCGGCGTGTCGTCGGTCGGACAGCCGCAAAGAACAATCGGGTCACAGCCCATCAAGTATGCAATCTGCGCCGCGAACAGTCCCGACAAACTCATCATTGGCGTCAAGTCCCGCCAATGCCACCACTTCATTTCACCGTAAAGCCCGCTGTCGTGAACCTCAAAGTTCCTGTTGCCGTAACTGCCCCCTGCCGGATCTCGCCTTATCTCCACCCAATGAACGAGCCGAGATGTATGGTGAGAAACCATGTGATCCACATGAGGAAGCAAGACCCCAACATCGTTAGCAGCATAGATAACAGGTCTGCCCAACTTTGATCGGGCGGTCTCCACTTCCTCAAACACACCTCGCGCACTTCCGGCGACAAGGGCGGCGCGGCCCGTCAGCGAGTCGATTAACCCGCCGACGTTGCCGCGCCCCGCGTACCCTCTCGACTCCCAGGGCATTAACTGCCAGGGACGAAGAAGAAAGTTCCAAACACCTTCTTGGTTGCGACCGGAGTTCCGGTTGCCCCATAGGTGAGAGTCACCGGCTTATCGACGGTCGGGGTATACCCATAACTCGCGCCATTAGGCAGACCGATACCGGCCGAAGCGTCGAAGTCAGACGCCAGCATGTACTTATCCGCCGTGGTGCCGTCACCGATCACCGGAGTTTGCCCAACACCGGCAGAGGCCGACAACCCATCGGTGGACGCAAACAAGCCAACAAACGCCCAGCCCTTCGGGTGAGTGAACAGCTTGACCGTGCCGCTTACGGTATCAGTGGTGCCGGTAACGTAGGTTCCGGCGCCAACAACGTGCTCGAAGCGCACCGCCACAACGCGCCCGCCACCACCGCTGGTGTCATACGGGTATTTGTTAACGACGGTGTTCTGGTAAAACACCGACTTGCTCGCCGACGCCGTGCCGCGCTCGCTCAAGAAGATTCTTTTCAAAAAAGTCAACATGATTTTTCCTTTCCAGAACCCGTTTAGTTCTTAATTTTCTTTCGCTTCGATTCTCACCACGGCGCCTTCCCACAGGCGCACAACTCCCATCGTGAGGCTCAAGAAGACTTGAATTTCGTTGTTCAAGTCTGGACGGGAATCAATGGCGACCTTCGGGTCTTGCGCCGAGCTAAAGCCGACGCCATCGCGGTACATGAGAACCATGTAACGGCTGGTTGTGACCGGATCGAGCGGGCCGGAAAGCATATTCACCAACACGCCAGTGGTTTCATCCACCACGTCGGGAATCTGCACCCAATGATCGCCCTGCCAGTCATAGCCGTCCATCGTGCCGGCGTCATGGAGTCTATTTTTGGTGAAGTCGGACGATGACGCCTGAGTGATCGCCATGATATCGGTTTCCTGGCCGGGACCGTAAAACATGACCCTGGCTTTGGGACCGTTGGGCACCGACGCCTTGGAGAGCAGCACGTTAGCGGCGATTATTGTTGTAAGATCGATTGCCGCCGTGGAGCCGATGGTATGCGCCGTTAGCATCGCCTGCGAACCGTAGGTCATTTGACCCGTGGTCGAGCTTGTGGTGATCGTGGTTGCCGGGCCGATTGCGCCGTCAAGAATGGCCTTGTCGATTGTCTGCACGCCGGCCGCCGCGAGCAGTTCGCGGTAGTCGGACTGCGGCTGAATCAACATGCGAACGACATCGACATTGGGAGACAGCAAAATGCCGCCACCCGAGGTCTGCATGGTCGCGCCGCGCCTTGAGTGATTCGGATTCAATTGGACAGTCTGGGTATGACGGCCGACGGGCTGCAAGAGCACGTTGCCGATTCTTTCCCAGGTGTCTATGGCGGCAGAAACCCCGCTTCGCGTCGATCTCTGCCCGAGCTGAGACCTAACGAGATAAGTTTTCTGCTGCATGACTTGCATGAGTTGCGCCGTAAACTGGTGAACCCACGCATTGGGGATTGTGGTACTCATCTACGAAACCTCCTTATTTTATTGCCAGTCTTTTCGGCGGGTACTGGCAACCGCCTCGGTAGGGGTATCGAACTTATGTTCGGGCCTGCCTATGCCTTTTGCGTCGGCACAAACGCTGACTTTCGTCAGCCCCACCGGGGCCTCAATAAAGAGGGGTGTCCGGAGTTGGAGTCAGAGCACTCCGTGGAAAGCGCAGCCACGCCTTCCGCGCAATGCTCTAGTCCTTCATTCCCTTTTTTCTCGCCTTTGCGTATGCAATCGCCCGCAACATTGCCTCACGCTTTTTCCCTTTCATGTGCGCGGGCACGGTGGAAGGGGTGTTGTTGTGAACTTCCCGCATGGCGTTGGTTAAAATGGTTGAGGCCATTTCACGCCTCCTTCGGTTTTCTCGCCGCCCGCGCCTTCGCCATTCGCTCCCTCATCTCGGCCCGTTTCTTTTCCAATTCGTCATTGGATCTCGGATCGTACTCGGGCGAGCGCGTGCCAAATTTATGACGCTGGTGCGATTCGACCACTTCGCTCGGCGCTCCGGTGATCTGTACGATCTTCTCTTTGGAATAGCCCCGGTCGATCATGTTGTTAATGGCGTCAACAATTGCCGGATGCTCGGTATCGACTACGCCGCTTCCGTAAATCTGTCCCATGTTAGATGTTCCTTTCTCCGGGGTGGGCTTTCTCGTAGAGGCTATTCACATACTCCACCGTTTCCTTGTCCGATGCCCAATACTTTTTGTATTTGGGATTTTCGGGATTGCCCATGATGTCATCGGCTTCCTGTTTCAATTGAGCAGCATCCTGATTCAAGCGAACACCTCCACTCACGTTTCCGGCAAAGTCGGATCGGGTGAGTTCGGCAATCGTGTTGACGAGTTTGACAATAGCCGGATGATCGCCAAGCATCGCCCACTTCTCACCAATCGGCGCGATGCCGGCATTGAGCGCATCCTTTAATTCGGGAATGGTCATCGCCAGCGTATCGACATTCTTTTTGTACTCGTCCAAAGTCTGTGTAGTTTTGTCCTTGAACACGCCGTTCATCAGTTCGTTGACTTTCTCGCCGTAGACAAAATCCACTTCGGGTGGGGCGTATTTCTTGGCAATCTCTGGGGCAACCTTTTCGGCAAAGTATTTAACGATGCCCTCGGCCTGTTTTCCGTTCAAGCCAAACTCATGCGCCACGCTGCGGTATCCTTTTAACATCTCATCGCTGGCGATCTCCTCGGGCTTCACCTTATCGCCAAAGTTAAACTCATACTTATCGGGCGACTCGGGCGGCAGCTCGCCAAGGGGCGTGATGGCAAAGCCGCGATCCTTGAGTTTTACATTCTGCTCGCCGCGCCACTTCTCCATGTCCTCGGGCTTGGATTCGCCGTTAGGCAATGCCACCGACCGGCCGCGATACTCTTGCGCGTCGATATGTCCCTTGATAAGTTCAGCCGGGGAATTGTACCGCTGGATAACGGTGTGGTTTAAATGCTCGGCTGGAATGGTGGACGCAAGTTCGGGTGGAAACTCAAAAGGCATTTATGTGTCCTCGCTTATTATTTTGATCGTGTCATCCATCGCGTAGCCCAAAATCTCATCGAAGGCTCGGCGCCTGCCCTCTTCCACGCCGCGGTCAAACTCCGAATCTCCGGTCACTTGCTCCAGGCATCTTTCGAGCAGCCAGTCGGCAAACACGCCGTCAAGCGGCACCGCCCCTTTGATCGTCGCCCTGACTTCATCATCGGTATGCTGGCGATAATGAAGCCGGCGCCGGGTTCTACGCCGCTGCGCGGCCACTGCCTACGTCCTCCCGTGTCGCCTGCACAAACGGGGCAACCTTGCCCAAAGCCTCTGCCGTGCCGCCCGCCACGCTGAGAGCGGTCTGAGCGTTGGCCGCCTCACGCGCCTTATTGATGTCATCGGTCGCTTCCTCTTCATCTTTCAGCATGTCCTGGGTGCCGCGGATCTCGTATAGTTTGCGGATGGCCTTTTTCCAATCCACCAGTATCGGGGCTTCGGGATAGAACGGCTGGACGCCGCCCACGTCGGCAAGCGATTGCTGGATTGCCAAAATCTCATCGCTTCGCTGGGCCTTGGAGAGCGGGCCTTCGTAGATCACGTTGAAAGCGTTTTGATGGCCGGCGTCGAGCAGTTCTTCCGGCATGTCCTCGGGCGCTCCTAGCAAACCGGCGTAGGCCATGATGTCGAGCGTCACGTCGATAATGACGGAGAGAAATTCGGATTCGAGGCGGTTAAACACCGGGCCGATGATTTGCTGTAAAAGGTTGAGCCGCGCATTCACTTCAAAAGCTGTCATGTCGGGGCCACGCTCGCGGGCGACAAAGTTCACGATCTCGTTTACATGGAAGACGCGGAGGATGGATTGCTCCTTGCGTTCCGCCATTTTGTCGTGCGCCTGCCAGTTGGAACCCTCAAACAGTGGCACTATCGAGTTTCTTGGCTCGCCCGATACGACGGTGTTGCCGCCTGCCCTTTTATTAAGGATGCCTCCGACAATGGAATTTCGTCTGGATAGGGTTGGGGGATCAAGTTCACGATCCCATTTGAGAAGTGCTTTCTGATCTGCCTGGTTAAGACTCCGCGCATCTGGGAGAGCCAGTTCCGCTGGTCCTCTTCCGTAAGTCTCGCCGGATACGAGATCGTAACGTGCAACGGCAACAGGAAACTTTCGGTAACCGCTTTCCCTGATGAGCCTCTTTTTATCCTTTTCGACCCAGCACGAGGCATAGGGCATCTCCATGTTTGTCTGAATTTTAGTCTTTCGGTTGCCGGCGTAAGCCTGCATGTCGCGCGGCATGATCGAATGCAAAATCTCAAATTTCTTTAGCGGCTCTTTCTCGGCCGCCTTTTTGATCTCATCACTCACATCTCCCATCGTGACCGCGATATGGGCGGGGACAAGCAGGCAACGAATAAATTTGTCAATCATCCCGTCATCCCCCTCGGCCATGACGTACTGCCCAAAAGGGACCGCGGTATAACGGATTCGATTCAGCCCTTCGCGTTTCTGCGGCACCTCTTCGATCAGCATCGGCCCATTGCCGAAAAACGTCCACCCGTTGATCGCCTGGCCGACCGGACCATAAAAGGAGTTCCGCATCAGCGAAAGCATCCGGTCACGAAACTCCTCAAGTTTGGTTGCAACTCTGGGGATGGCCTGCACGCCCTCATCCTTATGGCGCAGCCCGCACCATTTGTTTCCAGGATTGACCATCGCGCCCTGGACAAACTGCGAGAACACATGCCCGCCGTAACTTGCGGTGGAATCGAAAATCTTGTTTGTCCGCTTGGACCCCGGCGTGGTCGATGTCGTTACGTCGGCGCTAAAGGGCGAGATGTAGTCCTTTATATCCTCGGCCGTGCGGTCAAAGTTGGCACGATCATTCACCAGCATGTCGTACCAGCGGATGATTTCTTCGGGCTTGCTCATCTAGCCAACATTCCCCAATCCCCCACCCGTGAGCACCGTGGAGCTTCGCCCCTTGGCAAGCGCAGCCCGGCGTTGGGCATCGGCGGCCTGGCGCTGAATCTCGCTGTCAGATGGTCCCGGTGGTTTCATGTTAGGAGTTTTGGGTTTGTCTGGGCCGACAAATAGCGTTTTTAAAAACATATCAGTACTCCACGTTCGTCATCACCCGTAAATGATCGCCGCCCCTGCGTTCTACTTCCTGCGTCAAGTTGGTAAGAATCTGAAGCGGGCGTTCCTGCCCGATAAACTGAAAACCGGTAGCCCCCGTCCGTAGCGCATCGCAGCCGTGGGATGCCCAATTGTGATCGGGCTTATCCTTATATACCTTTTTCTCTTCGTCGCGCTCGTGGCGGTAGTTGCGCAGGCAATCGAGGCCCCGGCTCACTTTCTCGCGGTCAAAGTAGCAACGGGGCAACCATGCCCGAACCGCGTTGATGCCTTCCTGCAAAGAGAGCTTGGGCGCCACGGTGATCGGCTGAAGTCCCAAGCCCTCGGCAATGTTTTTCCGCGTGTTGCCCGAGCCGTAGTCGTGAACCTCAATGTCGTGCGGCATGACGTGCTCGCCGTAGGTATAGGGCTTTTCCTGGAGCATCTTGGCATAGTACGGAAGCCCCTGATGCTGGCCCTCCTCATAGTCGATCAGCCCAATCTCGTACCCATGGGACTGGGCAAACCAGATCGAGGTCGAGTCATCGAACCCGAGATCCCAAAAAGTATAAACCGGCAACTTCGGGTCCCACGGAATATCCTTTATCCGCCCATCCTTCTCGGCCTGGTTGATCTCCTTTAAATAGTACGCGCCCTCAAGCGATCCCTGAAACGAGCAGTAATACTCCTGCTGGATCATGTCGTCGGACATGCCCTCACGCCGCTCCGCCTCGATGTCGGCGTCGGTAAGCACCGGCCCGCCCTTTTCCCCCGGCGCATCGCGCACCGTGTCGGCAATGGTCAGCATGTTGCAGTACCAATCGGGGTTATTCTTTGCCATCTGGTAAAGATCCCAGCCGTGGTTTTGTCCCCGAGGCGTGTAAATGAAAATCGCCCACCCGCCATTCTCCCTCAAGATCGGCCGGAGCAACGTCCAGGCCCGCGGGTCCTGAATCGAATACTCCGAAAATACGCAGCCAACAGGGTTTGGCCCGACCAGATTGTCAAGATTGCGATCCGTCCCAACCACCTGCCAGATCGACCCGTTCTTGGTCTGAATCTGCATCTCGGTCTCATTCTTCGACTTCACCAGCTCATCTGGAAAATGAGACAAAAACGGCTTCCCATCACTCCCGATACCGTCCCATATCGTCCGCTTCCCCTGCCCGTAGGTGGGAAATAAATGATAGTAGACCCCGACCCGCTTCATCATCTCCTTGATGGTGAAGTTTAAAAACGTCTTGTCCTTGCCGGCACGCCGGTGCCAGACGCAAACAGCCCTCTTTATTCCGGAATCAAGAGCGGCTAGTGGATCAAGCTGGTAGGACCGGGGGAAATAATTATGCAGCCCAGGGCGAACAGCGGTATCCTTTTTGCGTACTACTGCCATCAGGCGTCCACTCTCCCAGGCTCGGTCCTCTCCTCAAACGAGTAAATCTCCGCGTACAGCATCGAAATAACATCCACCCCCAGCCTTGTCACCGCCTCATATAAATGGGCGCTGGAGACAAACTGACTACCATCGAAGCCGCGGCTAGGGTCGAGGTCCATACTCCCTTAGCTTCCCCAACTTCCGTAAAATCCGCCGTACCTGACTAAATATAGGGGCTCTACTTTCGTTTCTTAGGTTTGACCTCGGAGACCTCCTCATAAAATTAGGTGAAACCCTCATTTTCTTATCATTTCTTTTGTCCCGGTGGCCCATGACTTAATGAGTAGATGGTCGTTTAGAGGCTTTTTCATTTGGAATGGGGCGTTTTTAAAGTGGTTTTTCATTTGGAATGGAAGAGGGGGAGGAACCCACGATGGAAGGGGCGGTACCCCAAAAAGGGGGGCATAGGGGGGGTCGATTCTTGGCCCGCCGGACCATCGCCCAAAACTTTCCATCAATCCCCTGGCCTTCGGTCGTTCTGTTCATGACTCATTCCCATAATTAAGAAGTTTACATAATAGATCTTATACGACGCTGTAAGTCATTGATAAGATACGAAAACAGCCTTTAGAACAAGTTATCAGACATTGGCCTTATTATCGAAGGTCGGCCGACTGGCCAACCTTCATTTCTTAGGCTTCATTTGCTTCACCAGCTCCGCATAGTTGATGGTTTCGACCCGAATGTTGACGTTTGCTTCGATCTGATGGCGGTCTGAGCGGCCCCAGCGGTCACGGAAACGACGCTCCAAGAACGTTGCTGCCGGTAGAAAATGCTCTTTCCCTAGCATCATCTTGGCCGATATTGCAATCTCAGCATCACATTCAGCTTTTTTAAGTTCTCGCATTAACTCAACAAATTCCCGTCTTCCCTGCCTCGCATACTCTTCAATCCGATAGTAATAATCATCACTTATCCCTAACGCGCCCAAAGCCGTCACAATATAATTGCCCGCTGCTATATAGTCCAATAATTGCTGTTTAACCTCAGGAGCAAGCGTAGTAGTTGATCCGAATGGCCGGCCTCTCTTACGTTTAATTGGAAGATTAATAGAAGAATCAGGAACCAGACTAGTATCAGGCATATCAATACTCACCACTCATATTCCTTATACTCTTTTGAATTGGTTTCTCTGATTTTTCACTTGCGCGGCGGGCGAAAAATTTCTCATTGGCCGATCACCATTTTCCTACTCGAGTTAGGGGCGGCAGCTGGCCGGATGCTTCCCGTATCCAAACCAGCTGCCAGAACGGTGAGTCTCACCACTACTCTCGACCTCAACCATTTGTCAAGCACAAAATTGCCCGATTCAAAAAAAAGGCAAAAACGCCAAAGCATTGATATTATTACACTAATCACGCCACAATTCCAAATTCCTCAATAATTAGCGACACTTACGTCATTTGCCCGATTTGTGGCTGAGAGACACTCAAAAGGCCGAATTTAAGGCATGAGTGCCTTGAATGCTTATGGCGCAATGATTGCTATGTTAGTTGAGCAAATAGGCGACAAAAACCTCCGAAATCTAAAAAGGGGGTTGCGCAATGACTAATTCAGTCTATATCCAAATCCGCCATGTCCCAACGGACATCCATCATCAAGCCAAGCTGGCCGCACTACTGGCCGGCCAATCACTTAACAGCTGGCTGATTGAGGCAATACGCAAGGCACTGGAGACAAAAAATGATTGACCATATTCTAAAAGAGAAAAGCGCAAATTGTTGCTTCACTCTATGCAACCGCAAGGGCGCATATATCCTAGTCGAACACTTAAAGGGGCCTGACTATGGAAACTAAGCACGCACACAATTACCGCAAAGGCACCACTGAGGTAACCGCTTCCACCTTAATCCATAAGCTCGCAGCACTCGACCAGGAATGCATTAGGCTAAGAAACATCAATTCTGACCTGCGCGCGGCGCTGAAAGCTGTTGTCAGTTGTTACGATCAAGGCCAGGATGCACATGATTTTAAAGTTAATGTAGGCGAGTTTATTTATTTCGCACGTAAAGCCATCAACCGCGCAGAAGGAAAGGAATAACGCACATGAAACGAAAACAAAAACTAGCCCCTTGGGATTGCTTAGACCTGGAAACAGGGGCAAACCATGACATTTAAGCATTGCATAGAAAGACCTGACTTCATCAAGGCAATCAATTTAAGCAAGCGCAACCAATCCGGCTCAACCGCCACCGATGTCCTACTTGTCACGTTTGGGATTCTATCAATCGGCGCCCTGGCCTTCACGATTGCCGGATTGCCGGCGCTAATTTTACTCAGGACACTGGCGGAAATATTGAAATAGGGGCATTGTCTTAGCCTGCGCCGATCTCCTCGGCCTGGATAAGCGTTAGGATTAGCCATCCTTCACGGCCAGTACGTTAAGCTGGCCTTAAAGGAAGGAAAGAATAACTATGACTCATAATGCAACATTTCTTTACTGTAATCATTGTCGTACTGAAATTAATAAAAACCCGAAATACCTGCCTAAAATGAAAAAAGAGCATATCGCCGCTCTCGTCTTATACTATAAAAGCAACGGCGATAGTCACTTGATTGACGCAAATGGAAATTTTATTCCCCAGCGCAACCCCAAATAAGGAGACAAATCATGGACATTGACGCACTTATAGACGAGGCAATGGCCTATGAAGGCAGTTGGCCTGAATTACGACGACTACGGCTAATCCAAAAATTAACCGCAGCACTTCGGCGCTATTACGAGGAAGAATGCGAAAGCGAGTATAGGGAATTGGAAATACTTCGACTCAGCAGTTCACTTGATGCGCACAAAACAATGTTGGCCAATTCGAAGTCGCGAGTGCTGGAATTAGAACAAAAGATAGCAAATCTTTACATCCCTTAAATTAAGACGATTTGCCAGACGCCAAGATTTACGGCCAAATTCGTCTGCAATGCGCTCATATCCCGTAAATCTTCGGCCACAGGCGCAGCACCTGCGCCGCCGCCTAATTCTATTGCGCGAGGTCGGCCTAGTATTAAAAACTTCAACTTTATGCTCGCCGCACGCGGAACATTTGAGCTTTGACGGCGTTTCCCTATTTTTTCTCTTAAAGTACCCCGCCATCAACATGCCCAAATGTGTCACTTTAAAATCTTCTCAATTTGGTCGATGTCCCAGGGCCGCCAACAGTATGCCTCCAAATTCGCATTCTTTGCCCATTCTAGCCATACTTCTTGCTCATGTGTCACCTTGCCCCTTACTGACTTCAATTCGGCGAATATGGCCCTATTCTGGCGCAACATGACCAAATCTGGGAAGCCAACGTCCCCCGACATGGCAGTCAGCCACCTGCCGCGCTTGGTCATACCGGGCCGGAAATGAGCAACCCGCCAACCAAATGCTTTACACAACTGGATAATTTGGGCGGTGAATACCCGCTCGGGGATTTGATTATAAAGAGGGCTGCTCACATCCCAGCCGCCTTTTTACACCAAAAACTAGCATTATCGGAATAACGCCTAGCGTCCTCTTTCCAACGCTCAACCTCCTCAGCCATCCTGCACAATTCGGCGGCAACGGCGGGACGATAAAACGCTGGGCAAGTTTTCGAATGACTCCCGCCGCCAGTACATGAATGACTGAACTCGCATGGCAAAAGTTCCGCCGACTTTTTATCCCATTTGTCAGCCATTTACCTTAGCTCTCCAGTACTCAGCATTTATAGCGTAACATCTAGCCGTGTCTTTCCATTGCTTGATTTCCAATTCCATTCTGCATAGCTCGGCGGCAACGATCCGAATAAACCTGCTATCAAGATCCGACCCGGCCCGCCACTCAGCCAACAACTCTGCCGCCCTATCGTCATATTGATCGCTCATGAAACCTCCGCTCGTGCTCCTCCAACCAGTAAACATCCCCAAAATCCATTTTGCACCCGTAGGGGCAGGGCAACCGCGGCGGGATCTTGATAACTGGCTTTTTACGCTGCCTTGACTTGCCATTGCCCAGGCCCCGCTTGCCGTGTTTGTTCATTGGGGCTCAACCACAACCAATTCCCAGCCCTCGACTGCTGATGTTTCAATGACTTTCATTCCGAAAAGTTCGGGGTATTCGCGATAACCTTGCATCCTCATCATATCTGCAAACTCACTACTACGACACAATTCATGGCAGGTTTCTGGGTGCATGAGAATACGCATGACTGGCGGCTTAGGATCTCGTGACAAGACCTGCCGACGTGCCCGATAAATATCGTTGATTAACATTAAGCCGGTGTTGTCGCTCATTTGATTTTTAGGGCCAATATGTCGTGAGCCGAAAACTCATGGCAAACTGAATTGCAAGTATCCCCATGAGGGGATTTGTTTCTACAAACATTCGCCGCCTCTAAAAACGCCGCGTTGACCTGCTGGATAACAAAGTCGAGAATGCTAAATTCAAAAGCATCACGTATTCTGCCGTCCCGCACGTCGAACCGTTCTTTTAACGCCGCCTCGATTTGTTCGCGGGTCATTTTGTTTTCTCCCATGTCTCCGGGTCAATGCCAAAGTCAATACACGCTTTATATCTGGTTTTGGTATCTCCCTTCCACAGGAATTGATAATACCGCGCCCGCTCCTCGACCAGCTTGCGGATTAACTCCAGAACATCCTGGCGTGATGCCCAACCAAACTGTTTTGTCTGAGCTTCAGCCCACAACTCCCCGACTTCTTTATCTTCCATAGTTCACTCTCATTTTCGGACAGTCCTCGGATTTCCCCCGCATGCTCGCGCATTCGAGGCTCACCCATCACTCCCTACTCCCTCCCTCCGCTCTCTCTTATCCGATCCCCTTCCGGTCTTAGCCAGAAAGAAGAGTCCCTAAAATCTTAATTAGATTATAGG
>Ga0065705_10001972_pt1 | contig 19378 bp, 8 predicted proteins | sample SwibulcommuniRL2_FD_59092 | JGI IMG/M metagenome (GOLD analysis project Ga0065705, IMG submission 59092) | Bulk soil microbial communities from switchgrass field near Rose Lake, East Lansing, Michigan, USA - RL2 Bulk Soil v2 (version 2) | ecosystem: Environmental > Terrestrial > Soil >...
CACCGCGATTGTCATTCTTGTGCTCGGGCTCGGCATTGGATCGACGACAGCCATCTTCTCCATTGTCGATGCACTTCTGCTGCGGGCGCTGCCTTATCCCACTGCGGATCGTCTCGTCTTGTTGCAGGAAGTAAACGCTCAAGGAAATCCGGTGCGAGTGTCGGCGGCTAACTTCGAAGACGTGCTTAAGCGGAGTCGTAGCTTTGACGAATTGGCATTTGCTGCCGGTAGCTTTTCGTTGGTCACGACCGGGTCGGTTGAACCGGGTCGCGCACGAATGTCATATGCCTCAGCGAGTTTGTTCAGAGCGATGGGAGCAGCGCCAATCGCCGGCCGTTCATTTCTGCCAGAGGAAGAGAAATGGGGTGGACCAGTTGCAGTGGTCGTAAGTTACGGCTACTGGCAAAGGGCGCTCGGAGGCAGGCTCGACTTTGCCAACATCAAACTCAATGTCGATGGAGTTGATTCGAACGTTGTTGGCGTGATGCCGCCTTCGTTCAATTATCCAGCTGAAACTGAGATTTGGACCACTTGCAACACAGAACCCCCCAATCCCAATCGCTCGGCAGGCACTTGGCCCGTTATTGGATTACTAAAACAGGGAACCACGATCGAAGAAGCCCGAACTGATCTGACTCTGATCGCCAAACAACTTCGGCAAGAGCAGGGTGATAAAACGACCGCGGTTGATTTCGCAGTGACTCCGCTGCAGCAGTTCCTTACACGCAACATCAGACAAGGACTTTTGCTTCTCCTCGGCGCTGTCGGCTTGTTGCTGCTGGTGGCATGCGCGAATTTCTCAACCCTGCTCCTGGGCCAACTCATGTCACGCCAGCGCGAGTTTACGTTACGTGTCGCGCTTGGAGCTTCCCGGGCTCGACTGACCAGACAAGTGTTAGTTGAGAACTTAGCGCTAACACTGCCGGGCGCCGCCCTCGGAATTCTGCTTGCTACTTTCATCGTTCGTCTCGTCATGGCTCTTGAAAAAGGGGCTCTTCCAAAAATCAACACAATGGGCGTAGACGCTCGTGTTCTGGCTTTCGCATGCGCACTCGGCATCGTGATCGCCGTTGTCTTGAGCTTTCTGCCTGGTCTGAGTTCGCGCCGCGATCTGAATCTTGGACTCAAGTCAGGTGAGCGCTCACACTCGCGCAGTAGCGGATACCTCCGAAGCGTTTTTGTGATTGGGCAGATTGCATTGACCGTTGTGTTGCTAACCGGTGCAGGACTGCTCGTCAGAAGTTTCTTGAAAGTGATGGAGGTGAACCCGGGATTCGATACGAGTAGTGCCCTCGCGATGACGTTGTCGTTGCCTACGACGATCAGTGTTGAAGAGGACGAGCGGATACGGCAGTTTTATGTGCAGCTGCTGAATCGGGTCGCCGAACTGCCCGGCGTAACTTCAGTAGGGGGCCATAGCGGCCTGCCACTGCAGGGTCTCGATAGAAACAGCGAATTCCTGATTAATAACGATAAGAACCAGCCGGGTTATGCGAGCTATACGATCGCTAGTAGTGGTTACTTTTCGGCGATGCGTATTCCTCTGCTGCGTGGTCGTTTCTTCGACAGTTCCGACAGAGTTAACGGTCAGCACGTTGCAGTGATCAGTCAATCACTGGCCCAGCGTTGGCCAAACGGAGCAGATCCAATTGGTCAACGAATCTACTTTGGGAATATGGACACCGACAAACATCTGCTGGAAATTGTAGGCGTTGTTGGCGACGTGCACACTTCACTTGAAGCTGCCCCGCAGCCTACGGTGTATGGATACTCCCTACAGCGACCGCAATGGTGGCAGGTCGCGCGGTTAACGATCATTGTCCGTTCGGAGGCCGATCCAAAAGCTCTGATTCCTTCACTCCGCACTACGGTTCAAAGTTTAAGGTCAGACGTGCCGATGAGTTTTCTGACTCTTGAGGAGGTTTATTCGTCGGCGTTCGATGCGCGGCGTTTCACGCTCACGTTGTTTGGTGTGTTTGGTGGAGTTGCGCTGCTGATCGCAATCATTGGCTTGTACGGGATGCTTAGTTTTTCTGTGACTGAAAGAACTCGCGAAATGGGAATCCGCATGGCATTGGGTGCTCAACAAGGAAGCGTGTTGCGCCTCGTGATCACACAGGGACTCAGGCTCGCGGTGTTTGGAGTTGTGATTGGACTACTGGGCGCTTGGGGAGTGACGAGAGTGATGAGTGCATTGCTTTTCGGTGTTTCACCTACTGATGCGCTCACACTTGGCGCCGTCGCTGTGACGTTGGGAGTGGTGGCGCTATTGGCGTGTTATGTGCCCGCGCGCCGAGCAACGAAAGTCGATCCGTTGGTGGCGCTAAGAGAGGAATAGGACCAATAGGACCTATACGACCTATCTGATCGGAGGAGTAGTCATGAGTTTACTAGCCCAAGACATCCGCTTCGGTTTTCGAATGCTGTTTAAAAACCCGGTCGTCACGCTCGTCGCAGTGTTGGCGCTCACGCTCGGTATCGGCGCGAACACGGCAATCTTCAGCGTTGTTTATGCAGTGATGCTCGGATCTCTGCCATACAAAGATGCCGATCAGATTGTAGTCGTATGGGAGAAACAGCCCGACAATGATCAGAACACGATCAATATCGGCAACTTCGCCGATTGGAAGAGCCAGAACACGGTGTTTACCGACATGGCCGCATTTTTCGATTACCGAAGCCAAGCGACAGGCGACGGAGCGCCAGAAGAGATTCCCTCGCAGCTCGCAACCCCCAACTTGTTTTCCCTGTTGGGAGTGAACCCAATCAAGGGTCGTACATTTACGGCCGAAGACGCCGCTGAAGGTGCGCCCAATGTCGTTGTAATTAGTTATGGACTTTGGCAGCGGCGCTATGGCGGTGATGAAGGGATCATCGGTCGGAAAATCACACTCAATAGTAATCCGGTAACAGTTGTAGGTGTAATGCCTCCAGATTTTGGTTGGCACGTTCGCAAAGCATCGCGTACGCGGAAGCCGGCCGAACTTTGGGCGCCGTGGCGTTTTAGTTCCGGAATGCTCGAGCGCCGTGGCCGGTTCGCCATGTCCCTTGCGCGGCTGAAACCCGGAGTCACTGTTGAGCAAGCGCAGAGCGAGATGAACACGATCGGCGCGAGGCTGACGCAGCAGTATCCCGACTTCAACACAAACTGGGGCGTCAATGTTGTACCGGTGAGGACCCAGTTCAGTGGCGATCTTCGTAAGCCTCTCATCATTCTTCTCGGAGCGGTTGCATTTGTTCTGCTGATAGCGTGCGCGAACGTTGCGAATCTCTTACTGGCGCGTGCTACAGCGCGAAGAAAAGAAATAGCTGTGCGTGTCGGTCTCGGCGCCAGTCGTGGGCGTGTTGTCCGTCAGCTACTAACTGAGAGTCTTTTGCTTTCCGCTGTCGGCAGCACGTTGGGTTTGCTAATGGCTGTTTGGGGAACGCGAGCACTCATTGCAATTGGTCCACCCTCGTTAGAAAGCGTTCGAGGTGTCGGCGTCAACATTCCCGTGCTTGGCTTCACGCTCGGTATTGCACTGCTAACGGCAATTCTTTTTGGACTGGTGCCGGCCTTTGAAGCCTCGCGCTTCAACTTCAACGACTCGTTGAAAGAAGGTGGAAAGAATATTGGCGGGAGCGCAGGCAGTCAGCGTTTTCGAAACGTGTTTGTAGTGACGCAAGTGGCCCTGGCCCTCTTGTTACTGGTAGGCGCAGGTTTGTTACTGAAGAGTCTCAATCGACTGCAATCAGTCGATCCAGGATTCAACGCCAAAAACCTTTTGACCTTGCGAGTTAGTTTGCCTCCTCAAACGGCTGACGAAAAGTGCGTCGCCTTCTTTCAGAGTTTGCTCGACCAAGTGCGTGGGATTCCGGGAGTGGAAGCAGCTGGGGCAATCGATACATTGCCTTTCACCTCACAACATTCCGGCACCATTGTCGAAATTGTCGGAGCGGCAAAACCACCCACGGGTCAGGAACTCGAAACAGGCGTCGGCGTCACGGATCAAGACTACTTCAACGCAATGCAGATCCCGCTTAAACGCGGGCGGCTCTACACAAAGCAGGAAGCAATCGAAGCTCGGCACGTTGTTGTCGTCAACGAGACGTTCGCTCGAGTGAATTTTCCCGGCCAGGATCCGTTGGGTAAGCGCGTCATAATTGAAATGAAAGACGAGAACGTGCCCTCTGAAATCATCGGCATTGTCGGCGATAGCAAGCACATGGGCCTCGATAAGACACCGGATGCGATGTCTTACTGGCCACACGCTGAGCTCGCGTACTCTCAAATGACATTGGCGATCCGCACGAAGGGAGATGCAGCAAGTTTTGCCCCTGCCGTAAGAGAACTGGTTGCCCGCTTGGATCCCAATCAGCCGATTAGTGATGTCGCAACGATGGAGCAACTCCTGGCCGTGTCNGTTTCACGTTCNAAATTCAACACGACGTTGCTCGTCATCTTTGCGATTGTCGCTCTCGTAATGGCGGCCGTCGGGATTTACGGCGTTATGTCGTACACCGTATCGCAGCGCACTCACGAGATCGGCGTGCGGATAGCACTCGGTGCGCAAACAGGCGACGTAATGAAGTTGGTCGTCGTGCGCGGAGTTGTTCTTGGACTGATTGGAGTAGTCGTTGGAGTGGCGGCGGCGTTTGCGCTGACCCGGTTGCTGACGACCCTCTTGTTTGAGGTAGAAGCGACTGACCCGACTATCTTCGCGTCGGTCGCAGCAGGTTCGTTCTTGATTACGTTATTGGCATGTTCGATTCCGGCGCGCAGAGCGACGAAGGTCGATCCACTGAAAGCGCTCAGATACGAATAGGACCTGTAGGACCTATACGACCTATTTCAAAGAGATAAAGAAGATGCAGACCATCTGGCAGGATTTGCGTTACGGCATCCGGATGCTGGTGAAGCACCCGGGCTTCACCATCGTTGCGGTGATCACACTGGCTTTAGGAGTCGGCGCAAACACCGCGATCTTCAGCGTCAGCGATAAGTTGCTCTTCAAATCTCTTGCCGTTCGCGAACCGCAGCGCCTCGTTCTGATCAATTCAGTGAGCACTAACCCGTACTTCGTCAGCAACGCGTTTTCATATCCAATTTTTAATGACTACCGAGCTGACGGAAAGGTGTTTTCGGGGCTGATTGCATTTAATCGAACGCAGTTGGAATGGCAAAAAGGGGACCGAGTTGAGCGCGTGCCGAGCGAATTCGTCTCCGGTAACTACTTCGATGTGTTGGGTGTCAACGCCGCCCGTGGCCGAACGTTCTCACCTGAAGAAGATCGAACACCGGGCACTCAACCCGTTGTCGTGGTCAGCGAGGCCTTTCGTCAAAAGTACTTCGGTGACGAGAATCCGGTCGGGCAGACGCTTACTTTGAATGAAAATGCTCTCACGGTGATCGGAGTCGCTCCTCCCTCATTCACAGGAATGATACTTGAGCGTCCGACAGAACTGTGGGTGCCCGTCCTAATGCATCCACAACTGGCCCAATCAAAATTCATCGAGAAGCGAACTGATGGTTTTCTACAACTACTCGGTCGAATCAAAGACGGCGTTTCGGTATCGCAGGCGCAAGCCGAATTCGATCTGGTGGCGCAGCGAGTTAGTCAAGCAAACACGCCGGCAGGAACGATTACAAAAGGACTTCCTTTTAGCGACCGCCACATCCAGCTTGAGCCTGGCGGGAAGGGCGTTTCGATACTCAGAAAACGATTCTCCTCGCCACTGAAGCTCCTGATGATCGTCGTCTGTCTTGTTTTGCTGATTGCGTGCGCTAACGTTGCAGGACTGCTTCTCGCTCGAGGTTTGGCACGTCGTAAAGAGGTCGCGATCAGACTTTCACTTGGAGCGAACAGTTGGCGCTTAACGCGTCAATTGATGACGGAGAGTTTGTTGTTGGCTGTCATCGGGGGGAGTGTCGGACTTCTGCTCGCTCCCTGGCTGGTGACGCTGATCGTGAAGAGCCAATCACGACTCGACATCGCACGAACCTTGCTAGGCCAAGGTGTCGATCGCCGCGTGCTTGCATTCACCGCTTTAACCACTGTTGTTGCCGGACTGGTGTTTGGAATTGTTCCGGCATGGCAAAGCTCCCGAGCCCAACTCGTTCCCGTATTAAAGGAACAAGGCGGGGTTTCGAATCAGCGCGAACGCCGTTTCAACTTTCGCAGCCTTCTCGTCGTGGGCCAACTAGCGATCTCGATTGTTGTGCTGATTGCTGCTGGTCTTTCTATACGCAGCCTCCGAAACCTGCTCGCGATTGATCCCGGATTCAAAGCCGACAATCTGCTCGTCGTGCCGTTTGAGTTGGACGACAAGAAGTATGACGAAGCGCGTGGTGAAGTGTTTCAAAAGCAGGTGTTTGAGCGACTAGCGAAGCTGCCCGGTGTTGAGGCTTCGAGTTATGGGTTGGTTATGCCGTTCAGTGGTAGCAAGTTTATGGGCAGCCTCTTCGTTGAGGGACGGCCGCCTGAACAGAATCAGCAGAGCGCGTTTGATGGGAGCGAGGTTGGCCCACGCTATCACGAAACTATGGGAATTAAGATAACGGCCGGCCGCGGCTTTACTGAACAAGACACAGCCAACTCGCCAAAAGTAGTTGTGATTAACGAAGCCCTTGCGCACCGACTATTCCAAGGCGAAAACGCTCTTGGCCGCAAACTAATGCGCAACACCAAGGGCCCAGCGCTTGAGATCATCGGCATCACTGCGAACAGTAGGTACCACGATCTTACAGAGGAGCCGGTGCCGCATTTCGATTTACCCGCGTTGCAAAAAGGCTACGACAGTTACACCAACATCGTTCTGCGGACCAAAAATGATCCTGCTGATTTAGTCGCAGCGGTTCGCGCTGAGCTACTTAGCTTGGATCCATCTCTTGACGTCAGTGACACTTCGCCAATGTCGATTCAGATTAGCAATGCACTGGCGGCTGTTACGCTGGCTTCAACTCTCGTTGGTGTTTTTGGATTACTCGGATTGTTGTTAGCGAGTGTTGGTTTGTATGGCGTGATGACGTGGATTGTGAGCCGTCGCACGCACGAGGTCGGAATTCGAATGGCGCTGGGAGCAGGGCGAGGAGATGTGCTGCGTCTCGTGCTGCGGCAAGGATTAATACTCACAGTTGGAGGACTGTTAATTGGTTTGGCGGTGGCATTTGTAGCAACACGATTATTGGACACGCAGCAACTTTACGGTGTCCGCCCAACTGATGCATTCACGTTCGCGGGCGCCGCCCTGGTGTTAACGGCTGTGTCGCTGTTGGCCTGTTACATCCCAGCGCGGAGAGCGACGAAAGTCGATCCGTTGGTGGCGTTGAGATACGAATGAAGAAAGGTCTTAGGTCTTTGGACTTTGGTCTTCGGACAAGGCCAAAGACCGAAGGCCAAAGACCAAAGACCAGCGGAGGGAGTCTCACAGTGCAGACATTCTTGCAGGACATCCGCTACGGAATTCGGATGCTTCTGAAGCAACCGGGCTTCACCCTCATTGCTGTGATCACTCTATCGCTTGGGATTGGTGCCAACACAGCGATATTCAGCGTTGTCAACGCTGTCTTGTTGCGAGACCTCCCGTTTCCACAATCAAACCGCATTGTCACGCTGTGGGAAAACAATACTGTTGATGGTTTAGAGCGCGATGATGTCTCGCCTGCAAATTTTCTCGACTGGAGCGAAAGGCAGAAATCGTTTGAGCAATTGGCGGCAGCAAATCCCTTCAGCTTCGATTACGTCGGCGACGGCGAGCCAGTTACGTTGCGATCGGCTCTGGTCTCAAAGGGTTTCTTTGATGTGCTCGGCGCGAATGCTCTTCATGGACGAGTGTTTACGCCAGACGAATATGAAGAAGGGAAGAATAAGGTTGTCGTTCTCAGCTACCCGTTATGGCAACAGAGATTCGGCGGCGACACGAGAATCATTGGGTCGAAGCTAACGCTCGACGATGAACCAATGACGGTCGTTGGTGTCATGCGTCCAGACTTTCGTCTTCACCTTTTCGAGATTGACGAACAGCTCTGGGGGCCACAGGTGTTAACTGATGATCTGAAGTCGCAGCGCAAAGCGACGTACCTGAAAGTAATCGGACGGTTGAAACCAGACGTAACCGTCGATCAGGCTCGCGCTGAGATGAGCGGCATCGCCAGTAATCTTGCGTCAGAGTATCCGTCAACCAACACAGGAATAGGCGTTACGACAGTAACACTTGCCGAACACTTGAAGGGGCAGTGGCGGCTGGCTTTATTGCTTCTTTTGGTGGCCGTAGCGTTCGTTCTCTTAATTGCTTGTACGAACATAGCCAATCTTCTGCTCGCACGCGGTACTGAACGTGAGCGTGAGCTCGCGATACGCGCCGCGATGGGCGCTGGACGCGGTAGACTCCTGCGTCAACTGCTAACCGAAACTTTGCTGATCGCGTTCATGGGTTCGGGGATTGGAATACTGCTCGCGGGTTGGTGCATCGACCTTATCGTCGCATTCAATCCTGGAGACATTCCGCGCATTGAACAGGTTCAGGTGGATGCAGCAACTTTGATCTTTCTTACCGTTGCTGGCGTTGTGGCCGCACTGATCTTCGGTGTGGCTCCTGCTATTCAATTTTCCAGACCAAATCTCCAGCAGAATTTGAAGGAGACCGGACACACGGTGTCTGCGGGCTCGATGCGGCATCGTTTGCGAGGGGCTCTGGTCGTCACTGAGATTGCGCTCGCAGTCGTGTTGGTTATCGGCGCGGGACTATTGATTCGTAGTTTCGTCAACTTGATCAATGTCGATCCGGGCTTTTCGAGAGATCGTGTTGCCTCGCTTCAGACATTCATTTGGGATCGGTATACCACGCCGGATCAGCGTACTAATTTTGTGAAAGCAACGCTCGACGAAATCGAGGCGATGCCTGGCGTTGAGTCTGCCGGAATAACGACCGCACTTCCTTTACTCGAGAGCAGCGCGACAACGTCTGTTCCCATTCTGATCGAGGGACAACCGCCTGTTCCGCCAGGACAGGAACCGGTGGCTCAAATCAGCACTGCTACCAGCGGATATTTTCCAGCGATTGGCGCCCAACTGCTGCGCGGCCGTCTCTTCAACCAGTTCGACCAGAAGGATTCGTTGAAGGTCGCAATCATCAACGACACGATGGCTAAGCGTTACTGGCCTGATGTCGATCCCGTCGGCCGAAGGTTCACGTTGCGCAATGGGACTCGCAGTGAACGCGGGCCAGTCGCTCTTGAAGTTGCAGGTGTCGTGACGGACCTACGTCAGGATAGTTTAGACAAAACCCCGCGCCCGGAATTTTTCCGTCCGCACACTCAATCACCATCAGGTTCGCTCATCTTTGTCGTGCGAGCGCGTAATGACGCGGCAGCGGTAATACCGGCGATCAAAAATACTATCTGGAAATCGACGCCCGGTCAGCCNTTTTATTCAGTTACCACGATGGACCATCTCGTGTNCGATTCACTGAAGGCGCGGCGTTTCAATGTAGCTTTGCTCGGNGCTTTCGCAGGACTTGCNCTGTTGCTTGCGTTAACTGGTGTTTACGGAGTGATGAGCTTCGTTACTCGACAGCGCACGCACGAGATCGGAGTGCGCGTGGCTCTCGGTGCCCGGACGCACGACATCGCGACGCTTGTTCTCGGACATGGATTTCGTCTCGCAATCACCGGCACAGCGATCGGCGTCGTTGCTGCCTTTGCTTTAACGCGAGTGATGACATCGTTGCTGTTCGGAATAACGGCCAGCGACCCAATAACGTTCGCTTTAGTCGTTGTGTTAGTGCCTGCGATCGCATTGCTGGCGTGTTATCTGCCGGCGCGACGGGCGATGAAAGTCGATCCGTTGCAAGCGCTGCGATACGAATGAATGCATTGCCGATTGCCAATTGCCGATTGGAATTTAGCTCTTGGTACTTAGTTCTTTGTGCTTGGTTCTTATGTTGCAAACAATCACTCAACTACAGAACGGGAACGAAGTGACCGATCTCAAGTTGCATTGAGTGTTGGGTTGGTTCAAATCGGTCGCTGCGCTCCCGTTCTGTAGTTGAGCGCAAAGCACAAGGATATTCACACGAAAGAACAGGAATCACATCATGCTCAATGATCTTCGTTACGGCGTCCGGATGTTGCTCAAGCGCCCCGCAGTTACTTTCGTCGCAGTGCTCTCTCTCGCACTCGGCATCGGAGCGAATACCGCGATCTTTAGTTTGATCGACGCGGTAATGTTGAAGTCCCTTCCCATACACGAGCCTGAGAGGCTGGTCTTGTTTGGTAACGGCGAGGACGCCGGGGTCACAAATGGCTTTCCGAACGGGAAAACGGACTTGTTTTCGTTCTCGTTTTATCGACTGGCGCGAGAGCGGACACAAAGTTTTGAAGAGATCGGCGCGCTATTGAGTATTCCGTGGACTGTACACGGCAGGATTACCGCAAACGGCACAACCAGCGATATTCAGAAGCTCAATGTTCAACCGGTCTCAGGTACCTACTTCCCCGTGCTGGGCGTCAACGCTAGTCTCGGCCGTACCCTCACCGATGCCGACGACCAGGTTGTCGGAAATCATCCGGTAGCAGTCATCAGCCATTCTTTTTGGGAGAGCAGGCTCGGGGGGATCTCAAACGCCGCCGGGCAAACAATCACAATTGATGAAGTCGTCTACACGATCGTTGGTGTTGCACCAAAAGAGTTCTTCGGCACTACGGTTGGACAAGCGCCCGATGTGTGGGTACCGCTCGCGATGCAAAAGAAGCTTCCGCCTGCATATTGGGATGGTCGCGAAGACAACGCGTTTCAATCGATGTACTTGATTGGGCGATTGAAGAGCGACGTTCGCCTTGAACAAGCGCAAGCCGACGTGAATCTGTTGTTCAAGCAGTGGATGACTTCAGCCGCCGACAACCCACCAAACGCCAGACAAATAGAGGGCATGCGGAGTGCTACCGTGGAGCTCACGAGCGTGCGAAGAGGTTTATCCGATCTTCGCAAACAGTTCTCACTCTCGTTGAAGATCCTCATGGCTGTAGTGGGATTGGTGTTACTGATTGCCTGTGCAAACGTCGCCAACATACTGCTTGCGAACGGTGCAGCGCGCCGAAAAGAGTTTGCGATCCGCCTGGCGGTCGGCGCCGGTCGAACGCGCCTGACCAGGCAACTGTTGACGGAGAGTCTCCTAATTGCAATCGTTGGTGGTATCGCCGGTGTGCTCATTGCGTGGTGGGGTAGCCGGACACTTCTGCTGATGGCCTCTGATGGTCCAGACGCAGTCCCGATCAATGTCACTCCAAACGGACGGATCCTCACCTTTACTGTCGTTGCTTCCTTGCTATCTGCGATTGTGTTTGGGATTGCGCCCGCCTTACGCGCGGCGCACGTTGAACCAAATAATGCGCTTAAGAGCGGCGGCCGCTCAGGTACTGCGAATGCGTTTCAAGGTCCACTCGGAAAGTTGCTGGTGATCTCGCAGGTTGCGCTTTCACTCTTGCTTCTGGTTGGTGCGGGACTATTCGTTCGCACGCTAATAAATCTACAAAGCCTTCCCAGCGGATTCAATGTGGAGAATGTCATTCGGTTTGAAGTGGATCCGTCTGCTTCCGGTTACAAGGAAGACGATCCGAAATTACCCGTACTACTTCATGATATTGAAGAAAACGTGAAGCTGGTGCCCGGTGTGGAGGCGGCAGCATTTTCGTTCTTTGTTTTCAATCAGGGCCAGTGGAGCAGTCTCGTTGGCGGGTTGAGTGACGATGTACCTGAGCAGCAGAGAAGGATCAGAAACAATGTAGTAGGTATTGATTACTTCAAGGCCATGGGTATTCCTCTTGTTTCTGGTAGGAACTTTTCTACGTCAGATACGGCGAAGACTCCGAAGGTCGCGGTCATCAGTGAACTGATGGCGCAGCGCATTTTCCCGAACAAGTCGCCGTTAGGGCAGCGCTTCAGCATTGGTGGGCCCAATAATGAGCAGATCGAAGTTGTCGGGGTCGTCAAGGACGCGAAATATGGAACCCTCACCGAAGAGACACGTCCGATGGCGTACTACTCGCACGCGCAGAGGCCTCAATCATTGCCTAACTTCGTTGTACGGATTAACGGTCAACCGGAACAGGTCATCGCCAATGTTCGCCAGGCAATCAAACAGGTGAATCAGAACGTCCCGATTGATGATGTGGTTTCGTTGACAGATCACATTGGTCGTTCATTGGTCCAACAGAAGCTAATTGCCCGGTTGGCATCATTTTTTGGATTGCTTGCGCTGTTACTCGCATGCATTGGTCTATACGGGCTGATGTCGTATGCGGTGGCGCGAAGAACAAATGAGATTGGAATTCGAATGGCTTTGGGTGCACCTGGTGCAAAGGTACTCTGGCTGGTCCTGCGTGAGGCATTAATACTCGTGGTGATCGGTATCGCGTTGGGGTTAGCAGCCGCACTTCTAACGACAAAAACCGCAGAGACTCTGTTGTTCGGTCTGAAACCGAATGATCCCTTAACAATCGCCCTGGCCTCATTGGTATTACTGGCGGTGGCGGTGTTTGCAGGTTACATACCAGCGCGCCGTGCATCGCGAGTTGACCCGATGACGGCACTGCGGGAGGAATGACTTTGGAGTGCGGTCGTCCCGACGAGTCGGGACCGCACTCCAAAAGGAGAACCAAAATGCTTCAAGATTTACGTTACGGCTTCCGCTTGCTACTTAAGAACTTTGGATTCAGTAGCATTGTCGTCTTGACACTCGCCCTCGGTATCGGTGCAAACGCGGCACTCTTCTCCGTCGTCAACTCTGTATTGCTCAAACCGCTGCCATTTCCGAATCCGGAACAGCTAATCAGCATCTATCAAAGCAAGCCGAATTTTGAAACAGGCTCGATGCCTTATCCAAACTTTTTGGATCTGCAGCGCGATAATCAAACGCTGTCAGGGATGGCAATCTCGCGTAGCTATAGCTACAGCCTTTTGGGGTTGGGTGAAGCTCAGCAGGTCAATGCGCGTTTGATCTCAGGAGATTTCTTCAAAGTCCTCGGTGTTACGCCAACCCTTGGCCGTACGTTTATCCCTGCCGACGACAGTCCTTCGGCCGACCCTGTCGTATTAATTAGCGGTCGCTTCTGGTCTGAGAAGTTTGCTTCCTCATCCGACGTTCTTGAGAAGAATCTCAACCTCGATGGTAAGAGTCACCGAATCATCGGAGTGATTCCAGCCGATTTCCCTATTACGCGATCGGCTGACGTCTACGTTCCCATCGCTCAATGGAACGGTCCCGCCTTAAAGATTCGCTCCGCTGCGCTCGGAATAACCGGCGTCGGTCGACTTAAACCCGGCGTGACAGTCGAGCAAGCACAATCTGATCTCGATCGAATCATGCAGGCACTGGCTGTTTCTTATCCAGCTACTAATAAAGGAAACGGCGCGAAAGTCATTCCGATGAGGGATCGCGTCGTTGGATCAGTCGAAGGAATTCTTTGGACGTTGCTTGCTGCTGTCGGTTTCGTGTTGCTCATTGCGTGTGTGAATGTGAGCAACTTGTTGTTGGCGCGTTCGTCGAGCAGAGCGCGCGAATACGCGATACGTGCTGCCCTTGGTGCCGGCCGCTGGCGTTTGCTGCGACAGTCGTTAACTGAAACAGTTGTGCTCGCACTTATTGGCGGTTTGCTCGGACTCGGGATTGCTGCGTGGGGTACCGGCCTCGCTCTCAAAGGCTTAGCAACCTCACTACCGCGAGCTCAGGAGATCGCTCTCGATCGCCGCGTGGTTCTGTTTACATTCGGCGTTTCGCTGCTGACGGGATTACTCGCCGGTATTGTTCCAGCCTTGAAGACCTCACAACGTCGGTTCAACGACACACTAAAAGAAGGTGGTCGAGGTGCGAGCGTCGCTCGTGCGCGCGCCCAGGGTGTTTTCGTCGCAGTTGAAATGGCGCTCGCCTTAGTGCTCTTGATCGGCGCTGGATTGATGATTCGCACACTCAATGCATTGTGGAATGTCGATCCGGGTTTTAAAGCTGACAACGTGATGGTCTTCGACCTGACACTTCCGACGTGGATGCGCGATTCAACGCCCGAAATAGTTCGCACGAGTTTCCGCGATCTAAATGAGAAGATGAAAACAACACCAGGCGTTGAGTCTGTCTCATTCTCCGCAGACGCTTTGCCGATGTACTCCGAGAACGATCTGTTCTTTTGGATTGAGGGTCAACCGAAGCCGGCTAGCACGAGTGAGATGCCCGAGACTCTGATCTATACGGTCGACACTGACTACCTCAACGTGATGCGCATTCCGCTTAAGCAAGGTCGTTTCTTCAATGCTAATGACGATGAACGTGGTCCAGCCGTGGCTGTTATCGATGAGGCCTTCGCAAAAAAACATTTCAGAGATAAGGATCCCATTGGAGCTCGCATCTTTATAAATGAACAGACTCCGCTGCAGATCATCGGCGTCGTGGGTCACGTGAAGCAGTGGGGTCTCGACACAGACGACAAACATAGCTTGCAGGCGCAACTCTATGTGCCGTTTCGCGGACTGCCAGACGACGACCTGCCCGTTCGAAGTGTTGGAGTAGTTGTGCGATTCAACGGAGAAGGCAACGGTACCCAAGCGTCGCCTTTCTTCAGTGCGCTTCGCTCAACGGTTCAAAGGCAGAACGATCAGAATGCAGTGTCGAATGTCCAGACGTTGTCTCGAGTGATTGCCGAGACGCTTGCTGCCCGGCGGTTTTCGATGATCGTGCTCGGTGCATTTGCGGCGGTCGCACTGTTGCTCGCGACGATGGGGATCTACGGAGTTGTCTCATATCTCGTGGGTCAGCGAACACAAGAGCTCGGGATCAGATTGGCCCTGGGGGCGGGGCGAACAGATATTCTGCGTCTCGTGTTGGGTCCCGGAATGAAGATGGCAATCGCCGGTGTGGCGATCGGATTAGTTGCCGCGTTTGGTCTAACTCGATTGATGAGTTCGATGCTTTTCGGAGTTGGGCCAAATGACCCGGTGACGTTTGGTGGTATTGCGTTAGTTCTGTTGCTTGTGGCGCTGCTCGCTACTTATCTCCCGGCACGGAGGGCGACGAAGGTCGATCCGCTGACGGCGTTGAGATCGGAATGAAGGAATTGCCGATTGCCGATTTCCAATTGCCGATTGGAGGCAAAATTCAACTTTCTCATTCTCCCCTGGCTTTAGCCTGGGGTCACAGCAGCGTTGAAATTCGGGAACCGTTTTAACGGTTTCCGACGCGGCGCCGACATTTTCAACGTCTCTATGTAAACCGTTGAAACGGTTTTCAGCTTTCAGAAGGGCCACTGACTAAAGCCTGGGGAGAATGAGAAAGTTGAGTTTGCAAGAGGCTCTGAAGCACATCGGACAGTAATAAGGGGAAACACAAATGAAACTCAAATTAATTCTCACTATCGTTATGATCCTGACATTAAGTGGCCTCGCTGCCGGGCAAAAGATCGAGTCGCATCAGGATCGCTCCAACTGGAATTGGATCAACAGCGACGACGGCAGGAAGATCGAAGTGCGCGTCGAGAACAAGGTTGAGTTCAACGACGACTATTCAGATGTCTCTAACATTCCGGGAGACGGCGCACTGAAGATCTTCGACAGCCGTGGTCCACGCACCTTTCGCCTACAGATCACGCGCGGAGCTGCTGGCGAGCTCAAGCGCGAATACTCAGTCGACGGTCGAATGCGCGAGTTCGACAGTGAGGGTCGCCAGTGGTTGCGCACCGTGCTGTTGCAAGCCGTGCGTGAAGGTGGCCTGGACGCACGCAATCGAGTGCAGCGGATCTTGAAACAGCGCGGCGCTCGCGGGCTCGCGGATGAACTCACTTACATCAAGGGCGACTACGTCAGACGCATTTACTTCGAGGCCTTTCTCCAAGTTCCCGGTCTCTCCAATGACGATCTGAAGACAGCCATTCGCAATGCATCGCAAACGATTGATAGCGATTACGAACGCGCACAGCTTCTATCTCAAGTTGCAAACGTCTTTGCTTCGAAAGACGAGTTGGTACCGGAGTTCTTTGCCGCTCTCGATCGACTCAGTTCTGATTACGAGCGTCGCCGAACATTGACCAACCTGCTCAGGAAAGAACAGCCCACAAAGAACGCGCTGTCAGCAATGGCCAATTCCGCGCGCTTGATCTCGTCAGACTACGAGAAGGCTGTGTTCTTAATCGAAGCGGCTGATCGATATCACACTGACGATCGTTTGCGCGCCGACTGGTTCAATACCTTGAATTCGATTAACTCCGATTACGAACATCGACGAGTTCTGTCAGGACTGCTCAAGGTCGGCAACCTCAATTCAAATGCGCTCGTCGATGCGATGCAGTCGGCGTCGCGGATCCAGTCTGATTACGAAAAGGCGAGTTTCTTAATCGACGCGCTCAATCGATATCAGTCTGAGCCACGTCTTCGCACCGCGCTGAACAATGCGGCGAAAACAATCACTTCTGAATACGAACGCGGGCGTGTGCAGAAGAGATTGGATCGGATTGATTACTAGACAAACCAAACACCAATGACCCATTTGCTCCAAGATTTCATCTACGGTTTTCGCTGGTTGCGTATGCATCCCGCGTTCACGCTTTTGTCGGTCGCGACGCTAGCTGCGGGTATCGGCGTCAACACCGCGATGTTCAGCGTCATTCATACAGTCTTGATAAGTCCTCTCCCTTATCCCGAATCTGATCGGCTGGTTTGGATGAATGAGTCAGCCGATGAAGTCGCCAATCGTTGGCTCTCGTATCCAAACTTCCAGGATTGGCGAACGCGAAATCAATCGTTTGAAGGCATGTCGCTCTTTCGAGGCTGGTCGGTGAACCTGACTGGCGCCGGTGAGACGGAGAGTCTCGACGCGCGCATGGTGACGCACGACTATTTTCGAGTGATGCGTTTCGCGCCCGTGTTAGGACGCGATTTCTCTGAAGACGACGACAAACCCGGCGCCGCTTCAGTCACCATCATCAGCTACGGACTGTGGCAGAAGCGCTTCGGCGCGGACCCGAGTATCGTCGGCCGCTCTATCATGTTGGACGATCGAGCTTACACAGTGATCGGCGTAATGAATCCTGCCTTCACACATCATGGTCCGCCGCCGCTGTGGTTATTGGTTGGTCCAATGAATTGGAACAATCGCGATGTGCGTATCGGCGGCAACGTAATCGCTCGATTAAAACCCGGAGTGTCGATCGAGCAGGCTCGCGCAGACATGACCAGGATTTCTCAAGACCTCACGCGCGAGTATCCGGATGCTAACGCCGGCAATACACGGGTCAACGTTGTGTCACTCCAGGACAGCATAACGGGCGATGTCCGTTGGGCATTGCAGATTCTATTCGGCGCCGTCGGACTTGTGCTCGTAATCGCATGCGCGAATGTGGCGAATCTTCAACTTGCTCGCGCGTCATCGCGTCGCCGCGAATTGGCAGTCCGCGCTGCGTTGGGCGCATCGCGCTGGCGAATTGCAAGGCAGCTCTTGGTGGAAAGTTTGATGTTGTCGTTCATAGGAGGGGCCGTAGGTCTTCTAATCGCGTGGTGGGCAATCGCTCTGCTATCAAAGGTTGAGCACTACACAGTTCCTCGCATGCAGTTTTTGGAGCTGAATTACCAGGTGCTGGCGTTCAATCTCGGCATTTCTTTGCTGACGGGCATTCTCTTTGGGATGGTTCCCGCCTTGCGATTCTCCAAGGTCAAACTTCACGACACGCTCAAAGACAACAGCACGACTTCAACCGAACGGCAGGGCAAGCGCATGCGAAGCGCATTGGTGGTTTGCGAAGTAGCGCTCTCTGTCGCTTTGCTTGTAGGCGCTGGTTTGCTCGTCAAGAGTTTGTTCCATCTCTTCAACGCAAGTCTCGGCTTCGATCCGCAGAACGTACTGACGATGGAGCTAAGACCTTCGCGAAACCGGTACCGCGAGAACGCAAAGTTTGCTGCCGTGCTGCGTGACGTTCTGGAGCGAGTGAAAGCTCAGCCCGGCGTTGAATCTGTTGCAATGTCAAATAACTTGCCGGGGACCGAGGACGGTTGGCAGAACGACATCTTTCCTGAAGGCCATGAGCCATTAAAACCAGGCGAGCAGATCAATGTTGATTGGTCCATCGTTACTCCTGATTACTTTCGAACGATGAACGTTCCGCTGGTTCGCGGGCGCAGCTTCACAGAGGAAGAAGTTGAGAATGCGAGGCGCGTGTTGCTTGTTGATGAAAATCTCGCGCGTCGATTCTGGCCGAACGAAAATGCGGTTGGTAAGCGGATTCGATACAACGGTGATAACTGGCACGAAATTATTGGTGTCGTCAAAGAAGTTCGAGCATACGGATCACAAATAGAGCCTCGAATAAAAATCTACACTCCGATGGGTCCGGTTGGACAAAGAAATCGAATGCTCTCGGTTCGTTCAGTGAATGTGGACTCAAAAACACTGGCGGCTGCGATCACGCGCGAGATCCATGCGGTTGATAAAGATCTGGCCGTCACCGAGGTCAGCACGTTACCTGACATACTCGCGCGAGAATCGTCTCCGCGGCGATTCAATACGTGGCTGTTCGCAGTACTCGCAGGCTTAGCGTTGGTGCTGGCATTAACAGGTGTTTACGGAGTGATGTCCTACTCGGTTGCTCGACGAACGCACGAGGTAGGAATACGAATGGCGCTTGGTGCCGGGCATCGGCAAGTTCTGCGTCTTTTTATTAGCCAGGGAATGAAATTGATCGTCGCAGGTCTCGTCGCCGGATTGATTGGTTCGTTCATGCTTACGCGCATGATAGCGAGTTTGTTGTTCGGCGTATCGTCCACTGACAAGACGACGTTTGGTGCAGTTGCTTTTGGACTGCTCGTCGTTGGTCTCTTGGCCTGTTACATCCCTGCGCGCCGTGCAACCAAGGTCGATCCGTTAGTGGCATTGCGGTACGAATAGGACCCATAGGACGTATACGAGCTATGATAGACACACTCATCAAAGATCTTCACTACGCAGCTCGCAATCTAGCGAAACGTCCAGCCTTTACTCTCGTCGTTGTGCTAACGCTCGCGCTGGGCATCGGCATTAATACAACTGTGTTTAGCCTGGCCAATTCGGTGTTCCTGCGACAGCTGCCAGTGGCTTCTCCGCAAAACCTCGTCTGGATTTTCTCGAATGGCGAGAATCCAAGTTCCTATCCGGAGTATCTCGAGTATCAGCAACAGACTGAACTTTTCGATGGCGTGCTCGCTTACGATTGGGTGGGCTTGAATCTCGGAACCAACGATCAAGCGGAACGCATCGAGGGCGCAGTCGTCTCGGGCAATTATTTCGATGTTCTAGGCGTAAAAGCCGAATTGGGCCGCACGTTCCTGCCAGACGAAGATAAGACTCCAGGTGCTTCTCCGGTCGCCGTGATAAGTCACAACTTGTGGCA
>Ga0065705_10104345_pt1 | contig 19295 bp, 12 predicted proteins | sample SwibulcommuniRL2_FD_59092 | JGI IMG/M metagenome (GOLD analysis project Ga0065705, IMG submission 59092) | Bulk soil microbial communities from switchgrass field near Rose Lake, East Lansing, Michigan, USA - RL2 Bulk Soil v2 (version 2) | ecosystem: Environmental > Terrestrial > Soil >...
ATGGATCGTGTTTCGTACTCGCCCATTGTAGGCCTATTGATCCCTCTTGCTACTTTAGCTGGAGCCATGGTTCCCTATCGCGGCCATAATGTACCCGTTGACGTCGTTAACAGATCCATATCTGGAAGGCCTTCCTACTATTGGATGCGTACCTTTTTCTTTCCAGGAAAGAAGCCTTTCGTATTTCGCTCCTCGATGCTATGCACAGGTGAGGGAGAAATCACCGAATATGTACGTTTTGGCCTTGGAATTCGGTTCCATGTGATCGTGAAGAACGGAGGCTTGGTCGAAAAGGATATTGGCTACATCTGTAAGATCGGCAAGTGGTCTATTCCGATGCCGATTAATGTACTGCTGGGCCGGTCTCATGTGGAGGAAGTGCCAATCTCGCACCTCGAATATGAGATGAAATGGGTGATCACCCATCCGCTGTTTGGCGAGACTTTTGCCTATAGTGGCCGATTCGCTGTGGTTTCTTAGCCCAGGGTCAACAAACTCATCTGTTCACCCCAAGGGATATTTGAGGTTTTCCTGATTATGAAGGTCATACGCAAAAGCTGGCATTCTTCGATCAGTCAGGTGAAACTGACCATCGATCTCGCCACTACGATGGATTGGACCTGACAAAAGTGCGCTCCATCATATTGCCTTTTCTATTTCAGCGTTACATTTTGAGGCAGAGAAAGAACGATTGATAAATCTGGGTTTGGTCGTGGGAACGGGTGAACATGCTTGGGTACATTATCGGTCGTTTTATCGCACTGATCCAGAAGGGAATGTAGTGGAGTTTGTTTTTTATGATGCAAGCGTGCGATAGTCCAAGACTTTACAAAATAGACCTCTTGCAAAAGTCAGAATGAGTTGAGTTCAAAGTTGTAAATCGCAGCGATCAAATTGAAACGGATAGCAAATCTGGTTCTACGATTGCGATATCTCTCGCTCAGGATACGAAAGACTTTCAACTTACGAAAAATATGCTCAATCACGATCCGCTTTCGAGCCAACGACCGATTTCGCTGCTTCTGCTTTTTCGTCAAAGGATGGTATTTGGATTTCTTGAAAGGGGTTTGGCAATTCTCATGAAGTTCTGCCAAGCCCTGGTAGCCAGCATCTGCCAGGATCCGAATGTGCTGGGCAAGGTCAAGTTTGTCATCCTTGAACAACTGGAAGTCATGTTTGCTGCCTTGGCTAAAGGCAGTCGCCACGATTTCAGCGGTTTTCTGGTTGGCGATCAACTGCGCTTTTTGGGTGTGTCGCCTCTTTTTGCCGCTGTAGTGCCTTTCCTGGCTTTTTTTGGACGCTCCACAGGCTGTTCACTGGCATCCACCAGGATCACTTCAAAGACTGTGTCGCTGGGTTGGAGTGCCTTTTTGCCAGGCAGACGAAACTTCTTCGAGCTGACCAGAACATCTTCCACTTTGCGGATGGTACGACAAACGGTTGCTTCACTGACGCCATAGGACTGGGCGATATGAAATTCAGTCCGGTATTCTCGCCAGTACATCAAGGTCATCAGCAATTGATCCGCTCGGCTCACTTTTGGCGGTCGCCCGAAGTCACGTAGCCCTTTCTCAACAACTTTGAGCATCTCTTCAAAGGCCTCTCGTTGGACACCCGTGAGACGCTTGAAATCTGTGTCCTTTAGATGTTCGATCGTTTCGTATCTCATGTGCCCATTATGGCACACTTATGCAAGAGGTCTAATTTATATTGATCCTATCTTTGCTTACGTAACGACGAGTGATGGCTGATGTGGCTCTCTTTGAACATGAACGGAAGCAAGCATGAAAGAATGAGGGTTATACTTTGTGGAATTAGACGGTCAAATCTTTAGATCTAGCCAAATGAATGTAATGTGTATGCCGGTCTTCCTGACATAAGGGCGCACGATCTAAGGCATTCACGTGTTCCTTTGCCTTTTGCATCAGGCGTAAATCCTAAATTGGTACAGGAACGGCTGAGGCACGCATCCATCACGATTACATTAGATACTTGCTCTCATGTAATACCAAGCTTGCAAAAGGAAGTAGCCAGCAAAATGGATGATCTGATGAGTTAGTATACCTTGAGTATCCCCTGCACAATATAATACACTGTAAGTAATAGACAGAATGGACTTGAAAAAGTCCATTTGCGTTATTTTTTAGAGATAATAGGAGGTAAAATACGCATTAGACGTGAAGCCCAGCTTCTCATAATCGCTTGGTCGAAGGTTCGAATCCTTCTGGGCCCACTATTTTGCCCTGTTTTGGAATCAAATTAGCCCATTATCAAAGAAAAGTAGGCTAATTTGATTCCAAGATCTTATAAGTAAGGATTTGGTATACCTTACACAGAAAACCATGATGAAAAAATGTAATCACTGTTGGATGCACATTTTGTCAATGCCCAGGCACTGAACATCAATGCGCGTAGGGTACAAAACTCCATCCCAAACATCTTGCCTTGAAAAAACGCGTACCCTTTTGCTCGAATAGAATGTAATCATCCTGTTGGCACAATCCGGATAAATCGATTGAAGCAACCGATTTCACATCAAAACAATTCGGTGGAGGTTTTTGAACACTACGCGGTATCCATAAGCCATTTTGTAGCATCTATCCCAAATTACTTCTTCTCTTCCACAACGACAGGGAGAAATCTTATGAGAGAGTCGAGCAATGACATGACGCCTACAATGACAATCCTACCTGGTTTCGCCACACGCAACATTTCGGAAAACGCCGTTTGCTCCTTGTCGAATGTGTAATTCAGCGCTCCTCCAACACATGTCACGACATCGTAATAATTGCCTTCCATATCGGAGAGGTCAGTGATGCCCAAAGCAGGAAGTCTTCGATACGCCCACCGAATCCAAGTCCAGCCATCTTCGATCTGTTGATTGCTAATTGTTCTTTGGATATGTCTGACACTACTAAATTTCCAGCAAGTGTTACAAGCTCTTTGCTGAAAATGCCAGCGCCCGCTCCAAGCTCAACTGAATCTTTCTTTTTGACATAACGATGAAACACATCCATATGCACATGAAAAAGAAGTTCACCAAGACGATCTCTGGATAGTCTCATCCATTCCTTGTCACCAAAGTTATGATACCAATTCTTGGGGACACTTGAGTCGTATTTTGGAAGATTTCCCATTTCTAAATACCTCTCGTATTCGAGATTTTAGAGGCCTTGATTCACCCGATTGGTTGGCGTTAGCCACGTGTAGTCAATCGTGAGAACGGCGAAAGTTCCTTTCATGAGCTATATCCCTCGATTTATGATTACGACGCCGCGATCGCCATCCACGGTGATGCGCTGATTGCTGTGAATGCGCTGGGTCGCCACACCCGTGCCCAGTACCGCGGGGATATGATACTCGCGCGCCACAATGGAACCGTGACTAAGTATCCCACCTACATCGGTAACAATACCCGAAGCCAGGACGAAGAGCGGAGTCCAGGCCGGTGTGGTGATCTTCGCGACCAGAATGTCGCTGTGTTCCATCTGGCTAAATTCTTCAGGACCATGAATCACACGCGCAATGCCATCCACACGGCCCGGACTGGCGCCAATCCCTTTGATCGTGTCGCCCGCGGTTTGATCAGTGTGCGCGGGCATCATGAAACTCCAATCAATCCCCCAGAAACGCGCGCCTTCTTTGGGAGGCAATGCCACAGGCGGAGTGGCCATTCGTTCGCGTTCCCAGGTCGCGCGGCGTTCCATAACTGTGGAGCGAAAATCTTGAAGAGGCTGATTTGCATCCAGCGCAGTTGACGCGGTTTGCAGCTCATCCATTTTCAACCAAAACACATCGTCGGGGCTGGCGATACCATGGACTTCAACCAATCGCCTTCCAACCTCGCGCAACATACGGCGCAGCAGGGGCCAGCCGAATCCAATACTTGCCAGTGCGTCTTCTCGCAGCGGCGCATACTGCTGCGCCCAGCGCAAGAGTTTGCTGAACCATGTCAGGCGCAGACACTTCAAACGCGTCAGCATGGACTGTGTCGCCTGCTCACGCGTCGAGACTGTTTCAGCCTGGCGTTCGTACGGATTGCGCCCATGCCCCTCGAGAAAATATTTGAGCGTTTCGAGTAAGGGCGCGGGATCATCCGCTGGAACCGGTTTGGCAAAATCCAAATCATAGATGGCATGACCGAAACGATTCAAATGCTCCTGGAATCGTCGGCAAAATTCACGCCAGCTGTCGGCATCACCAATCGGTGAAGACGATGATTGGCAGGTAATGATAACCTCAGCGCTGGCTGTGCTTGTTAAATAATTCGCAAGTTCTAAATGTTCACGCGCCCACACTGCCAGGTCATACAATGATTTCTCCGCCTGGATCGGCGTGCTGTCGAAGCCAAGCATGAAGGTTAAAGCAGGCGGATCGTCCCTGCGTTTGATGAGCCGGTTGTACACAATGGTGAAAAAAGTTTCGCTCATATATGCCAGCGGTAGGATACCGCTTTGGATCGTGATGTAATGTGCCGCAGCACTTTGTGTGATTTCAAGCGCGCCATCCAGCAATTGAATCGTGGGGAGCCCGCGTAAGTCACGCGCGGCACACGCACCTACAACCGCCGCGTATCGGGGACGCGCTTCCTTTTCCCAGCGCTCCCGCGCCGTAGGGAGCAAAGTCTTAATCAAGCGCGGCATGGCCATCAACGCACGTATTGATTGTTTCCCGGTAAATCCACTCCCATCGTAGTAAGCATAATCGTTGATGGTAGTCAGCATTTGCCAGTCTTCGGGAAGAAAGTCTGACAATTTCACGTCTTGCATTCCCAGCGGCAGCATCAGCATGTAGATCGAATCGTTCCAGGCAGGTATCCCCAGCGTAGCGAAGAGAGGCGAGAGCGGATCAGGCAAGAGTTCGATAACGCTCTGGCGTACATACTTTCCATCGGGGCGCGGCAGTTTCCAATCCAGTATGACGCGCGGTTCCGGCAACGCGGTGATCGGACGCGCTTGCAGGATGAAGAAGCGTCCATCCTGCAGTGCCCATTCGATGTCCATGGGCTGTCCATAAAGTCTTTCAATCTGTGTGCCGAGTTTCGACAGTTCGATGGCTTGAGATTCGGTGAGCGCAGCTTGCTTACGTTTCTCGGATGACACCGATTCCTCACGCGTCCCTTTAGGCAATTGCACCGTCATCACGTTCTTGTCGGCGATCTCTTGCGATTCAAGCGCGCCTGTTTGCTTGTCGACGATGAACGTATCCGGCGTGACATGACCACCCACGATCGCTTCACCCAAACCCCAGGCGGCATTGACCACGATCTGATCTCGCGCGCCTGTCACTGGATTCGCGGTGAAGAGAATCCCTGCCACATCTGCCGGGACGAGTTGCTGCACAACCACTGCCAGCGCGATAGCTTCCGGCGGGATATTGTTTCGGATCCGATAGCCGATGGCGCGCGCCGTCCACAGGGAAGCCCAACAGCGTTTGACTGCTTCCAGGACCTGGACAGCACCACGCATATTGAGATACGTTTCTTGCTGACCTGCAAACGACATCTCAGGTAAATCCTCTGCCGTAGCGGAGGAACGAACCGCAACGGGTGGATCGTCCGATCCCATTTCCGTGTATGCTTTTCGAATTAAATCGGCGATGTGTTGTGGCATGATACCTCGTGCAATCAGGGATTGGATTTGTGCTGAGACATTATCCAATGTAGCTGGATCGTCGACACGCGCTTGCTTTGCCGTAACGAGGATCGCGTTGGCAAGGTGGTTTTCATCGATGAAGCGGCGATACGCATGCGTGGTGATGTGGAAACCAGGCGGTACAGGAAGACCAGCCGCTGCAAGCCGTGCAAGCGAGACACCCTTGCCTCCGACCATTTCGAGTGTGGCGCCGGAGCTGTCAAGTTGGAGAATGAAAGTGTCAGTTTGAATAGAAGTTACCCTATTTTTCATCATTTCTCACTCCATCTGAAATTACACTCACGAGGCTTCAAAAGCCGTCGGGCAACAGCAAGCTGCATACCTCATTTGCTAAACAGAGCCGCAATCTCGTCAAGGTGTGTGAATAAGAAAGCCAGCAATGGCAGTAATAGAGAATTGACGAATTCAAAAAGCGCGCGTATGTGTAGAGCAGAATTCGGTGTGGACTTGATCCGGTCATGATAGTCCATCAACCAGTTGATGGCATCCCGCGTCTCATTCTCGTTGAGGTTAGCCTTGGACAGCGTTTGTTCGATCCTCGCTTCCACTTCCTCCAACGTTTTATATTTTGCCGTTGTGATAATCCTGGACAAAGCATATTGGATCATAACGAAGAGAGCGGTGATAATTCCCCACCAGCCGAACAGCCGAACGGCATTGAATGAGACAAATAAGTCTACAGCAACGTTTAGCAATGCCGTCAAAGCCGCATAAAATGCAAACAGGTATAAGGCATTCGCAAACATCCTGGACAGATATTGAATAAGCGCCGAACTACTGGGGTCGGGCATGTATAGTTTGAATTCGTAGCGACTCAATCGACTGGGCAGAGTGAAAAACAGGATCCCATAGTAGACCATCGCGCCGTAAAGGACGGAGCTTAGCACAAGCGCCACGATAGGACCGAATCCAATAAATTCTCCTGCGGTATTCTGATAGACAAACTGGACAAACAGACCTCCAAGAACCGCAATAGCGCCACTGAAGAACGCTGCTGCCTTTGTGCTCGCGGTTTGGTTGAGCCAATGCTGGAGATCAACCAGGTCACGCTCAGAATCGATTGCATCGACGACATGCTCATGTAAATTGGCGATGAAATTTTCATGATGAATTTCGAATACGATCATGCCGACATAGATCAATCCTATTCCTTCGATCAGCAACAAGATCGGTTTGGGATTGAACTCACTGAGGAAGCTGGAGAGTACCAGGCCGATCAACATGATGACCAAAACAAGTGCCAGTGCGCTATACCAGAAGGGTAATTGCTTTGGACTACGGGTGATCCTTCGCAGCAGGCGGCCCGTTCTCAGCACAATTACCTCAACCAATATGATGTACTCGTTTTCCACCAATTGGCGTTTGAGCTCATCGCGCCTCTCTTGCAGAGAAGTCATCCCGGTCATCGCCATAGAACTGATCTTACACTCCTGGAATGATGATCATACTGCATTCTGGTAGAAATCATCTTATCCTCGGGGCCTCCCAAACCAGCGCGGGATTTTGTTCTTATATTCAAGATAGGATTCGCCGAAACGAAGTTCAAGCTCCAGTTCTTCAAAAAATTGGATGAAGAAAACATGAGCAGGGATAATTCCCAATAGTACGTAAAGCGTGAGGAGTGTTGACCTTGAAATGAACCCGAGACTCAGAGAGCATAAATAATATCCGAGCGACATGGGATTCCGCGTGTATTTGTACATATCTTGTTCAACAATTCTTTTTGTCAATCGGAAGGCGTTGGCTCCGCTTCCCCAAGAGCGAAGTAACTTATTGGAAACTCCAAGGAAATATATGCCTGGTATCGCAAGAATCATCCCGGCAACCAAAAAGAATGGTTTCCAGGGAAGTGGATTCAAACCAAGACGTTCATCAAGGTATGCAAGACCGGGATAGAAAAGGATGATGAGAAACGGTGTGATCAATCCGGCAAAGAATAGAAAGTGTGCAATACGGCTGGATTTTTCAGCATTTACTTTGGATGGATGTTCTCTCAGCCATAACCCCAAGACCCATATCCCTATTACAAACGTCAACACACCCAGCAAACCCATGTAAAGTACGACCATTCGGCATCTCCTTCAATTCCAATTGGCAGAGGTTTCTCTTCCTGTGCCCAGCGCCGATACGAACAGGAAACTCACCAACCATCCTCCAAGACCTGCCATGATAAGAGTCCCAAGCCACAGGTGAACGCTCCATCCAATGCCCTGCATCAGTTGCAAAGCCAGGAAATATAGAGTGTAAAACAAAACTGGCACACTAATGGCGAACAAGTAGAGTCGCCCTCGTTGCTTGACTGATGGTTTGAGTCACCGGAGTAGCAAGTCGGCCAGTATCCCAGCCATTAGCACAGAGATAATCAATCCATACCGGTCGCCGAAGATTGCCATGAGCAGGGCGTTGAACGTAAACATCACCGTCAACGCGCCGAATGGCAGTACCCAACCTGTGACCAGAATAAGCACGGCACCCATTAATAGAGCTGATTGAATAATGACACCCGCAACGCCCAAGTCTTCTAACTGGAAGGCATTGGCAAGCGTTGGATGACCGTTGCCTGTGACCATGATCTGGTTATTATCGGGAGACCATTTGGGAAAAACGAATTCAAGCGCGTGGTTATTTGTTAGATTGCGGACGTTACTGCCGTCGGCGTTCATGGCGTAAACATCGAATTTTCCATCCTGCTCAGAGACAAAGGCAATTTGGCTGCCATCGGGCGACCAAGTAGGACTGAACTCACGCGCTGGATCATTCGTCAGTCTCCGTTCTCCACTCCCATCAGGATGGATCAAATAAATATCCCAATTTCCATCACGAGACGAATGAAAGGCGATCCAGTTGCCATCAGGCGACCAAGCGGTGCCCCAGTTGTCGGTTCCTCTCGAGGTGATTTGGGTTTGGTTACTGCCATCGGCGTTCATTGTATAGAGTTGATCTATTCCGCTGGCATTTGAGTTGTATACGATGTGCGTTCCATCGGGTGACCAATCCGGTCCATACGTTGGTGCCACGGTGTGTGTCAACTGGCGCAATTCACTGCCATCAGCATTGATACTAAAAATCTGTTGATCCTGTTCCGTTTTTGAGACGAAGGCGATTCGCTTGCCATCGGGCGACCAAGAGGGAACCCACTCCGCGCCTGGCATATTGGTCAATTGCCGTAATCCACTGCCGTCTATATTCATGACATAGAGGGCGCTCTCAAGAGTGTTCGGTTCCCCTCTGTTGAAGACAACCTGCTTACCATCCGTCGACCAGTCACTACTCCAGGTGTACTGATCTGCACTGGCGGTCAGGCGCGTCTGCCCGGTTCCATCAGCATTCATGAGGTAGAGCTCGTCGAAGTTCCCCTGATCAATCTTGACCGTCTTTCCGCCGTAAGGTCCGTAAAATGGCTCAAAGATGGGACTTGCAAACAGGGTGAGACGGGTCAAGATGGAGAGCACCAGTGTCATAGATAAGACGAGTGGTCCCAGAATAGCCCAGCCGCGCGACTGATTTGGGTCTGATCGTGCTCGCGCCGCGCGGAAGGGACCGGCCACTACCAGAATCAGGCCGATGGTCACAACGAGACCGGGAATTGTTAGCCCAGCCGCCAAGCCGTTTGCTGGGGGAAGCAGGCGTTGCCAAAGGGGATCGAGGGCGGCACCGATCAGAGCGAGAACCAAGCCAGCGAGCGATAAGCCATAACCTTGAGGCAATGCCCGCCGCCAAGCGTAACCTTTTGCCCTGTTGCGCCATTGAGTCAAGAAAAGAAACACGAATAGGATCAGGGAACCTATGTATGCTGCTGCCGCCCAGGATAGGGGAGAAGTGGGATAAGGCTTTCCGTGGAAGGATGCCCAACCAATGAGGAAATACCCAGCAGTGACCCACATGGAGAGTCCAACGGCAATCCAGTCAAAGCGAGTGCTACCTTGCGGATAGGTTCTGATTGTTGCCGGAGCGATGTCAGATTTTGCTAATTTTTTTATTGTTCTCACGTCTGCCTCCATCTACAGACAATAGTAGGTGGGTAGATTTTCAGGGCGATACAACGGAAGGCTTTAACTTGATTTATCGATACAACGGCAGCGAAGCGGATGTGTCCTGGAAATAGATGATGATGTCGAACATCTGTGGCAAAATCACAGACACGAAATAATCCTCGGCATGAGACGGATCATAGCCTGCTCCTATTGCGCGAAGGGGATGAGATGTCATCAACCAATTTGTGGCCGGCGAATCGGATGGGAGCCGACGCAGGTCCAGAAAAAACCGCGGCAACTCAGCACTGTGGAAGGTATATTCATAACTATTCTCAGGCGGTAACTCGACAGAAAAATCTGTTAGGCCATCCGGCCACTGAGAGGAAATGAAACTCCCTTGATAGAATGAGAAGCCGAAGACCACCATCTCATCACCGTAGTTCTCCCGCAAATAAGCCCCCATCGGTCTGAGGCCATAATCGTATGTTCCGACATGGAGATTATGTGCCCACAGTACAATCTTGGCGTCCGGGCCAGCCTGATCCAGCAACCAGGTGACATTTTCTGCCATGTAGCGATCCCGATCTCCGATCATGTTACGCTCGTCCCCTGAGCCAAAGGGATGCTCGGCTTGTAGAACAATGCGGGCATTCTGTAACGCCCGCGCAAATTCCTCTGGTGAGGATCGGGCCTTGTAATCGGATTGTTGTTGGCTTAACTGATCGTACACGGCCTGCAGGTTCGCTCGACAGGCAGTTCTTGTCTCCGCTGACAGCTGAGCGTAAATCAGTTCTCTATCTGAATATTGACGGAAGCAGTGATAAAGTTCAGTGGTCTGCGCGGCGCGATCCGGATCTACTTGTTCAAGGTAGGCAACCACGTTGTCCATCGCCAGCTTATAGAACTGCATGTCAAACCCGAAGAAGCTGACCAAAGGTGCATCACCCGGGTTTTCATTGTGGGCCCGCATCCAGAGAATCATGTCCAACACTTCCTGAGTATCCCATGTCCAAAAGCCAAGTCCCGGACCCCACCAACGTATAAGCTCTGCCGGATCACCCTTGCCCGTCTGCACGTAGTCGTTCACCAGGTTCGCTTCGGGCCAATTGGCCTCGATAGCAAATGTATTAAATCCCATCTCTTCCACCAAAAACCTCAGCAGACGGTATTTCATTTCAAAAAACTCGTGTGTGCCATGCGTCGCTTCCCCCAAAGCCACAATGTGAGCATCACCAATCAAATCCTTGAGGGGCATCAAATCTTCAAAGTCGCTGTTGGGATCCGTGGTATCAAAGGGAATGGCATTTTCACGCAACCAGGTGTTATTTTCTGGGGCGATAGTGATCGTCGGCTGAGTCAGTGCCAATTTAGTTGGGCCAGGCACGGATGGGGTTGGAAGAAAGGTTGATATGACTACAGGCTGGGTTGAGATGACTGTTGGTGAAGCACGAGTGGAGATAGGTGAGGGCGTCGGCGCGACGCACGACGCCAAAAGTAGCAGAGCCCATATGAGAGTACTTGCCCCTGAGAAGAACCACCTACGTTTCATCATTCACTCCTAGTCAATATGCTTAATCAAGGAAGGCTTTCATTCATATCCATATGAAATGGCCTGGCTGCTCAATGCATATGACAATTGATTTCCGCGTCTACCAAACGCCGGGAATCAGCCGATAGCGAACCTTCGCCGCATATTCGGCATAGCCAGTCAACTCGTCGCGCAGCATCCGATCTTCAACCGCTGTTTGATGGACAGTGACTGCAAGATACATGACCGCTGAGATCAATGTGAGTAGCGAATTGAGTGCTAACGCACTGGCAATCATGGAAAGGGCGATGCCCAGGTAACCGGGATGTCGGATGATCGCATACGGCCCGACCCTGACCGCCCGCTGCCCGCGCTCCGCTTGAATTCGAACAGCGGGAGAAAAGAAGGGATTGACCGACACCGACCAAGTAGTCAATCCCCAACTGATTGCGACAAGCATCAAGCCAACTGCGAGTCCAATTGGTGGCACAATATCCGACCAGTGGAATCGTTGATCCAGCCCGGCAATAATCCATTGCAAGATGGACAGCACGACAAAGGCACGATCTGCTCTCAATTTGACCCTTCCCCCACCATCTGTCATTCGCGCCTTCAGCAACGCTGGGCTTTGGCGGTAAATCACAAGAGTCTGGAAAACCAGTGAGCCAGCGGAAACTCCGGCATAGGCTCAGACGTTCCACAAATCCAAGCGTCCGGCTAAACCAAAAAGCATCGCGGCTGGAATCACCCCTGGGATGATGATACTTGCAGCTAAATTCCATAATAGCCACATGATTGAACTCCTTTTGAGGCTTATTGATATACTGACATCTTCCTGACTACATAATCTTCGGATACTTCTCCGTATCCACCTCACTCATCATCTCATACACAGCATCGAAGATCGATTCAGCATTGGGCATCGACCAGTAATCGCCGTCACTGCCATAGGCAGGGCGATGTTCTTCAGCAGAAAGTGTTTTCGGTGCAGAGTCCAAATAAGGATAGCCGCCCTGCTTTTCGATCACTTCCTGGAGCATATAGGCCGTCCCTCCGCCGGGAACATCCTCATCTACGAATACAATGCGGTTTGTTTTCTTCAACGAATCGACGATCCTGCCGTGAGTGTCAAACGGCAGCAAGGATTGCACATCAATCACTTCCGCTTCGATGCCCACGTTGGCAAGCTGATCGGCGGCCTTTAGTGCAACGCGGCAGCAGGAACCGTACGTCACCAAGGTCACATCAGACCCTTCACGAATGACTTCCGGTACGCCAAGTGGCACGGTGAGTTCGCCTATGTTATCGGGCAGGCGCTCTTTCAGGCGATACCCGTTCAATACCTCCACAATAATGGCGGGCTCTTCGCTCTTGAGTAAGGTGTTATAAAACCCGGCGGCGCGCGTCATATCACGCGGGACAAGCACATGCACGCCTCGCACGAGATGGATGATTCCTGCCATTGGCGAACCCGAGTGCCAGATCCCCTCAAAACGATGTCCACGGGTGCGGATGATAACCGGCGCTTTCTGTCCACCGACGGTTCGCCAGTGTAAGGTTGCCAGGTCATCACTGATCAACTGCAGTGCATACAACAAAAAGGTCAAATACTGGATCTCGCAAATGGGGCGTAATCCGCGCATTGCCATGCCAATCGCCTGTCCTAGAATCGTCGCCTCACGAATGCCTGTATCCGACACACGTAACGGACCATGTTTCTCCTGCATCCCTTTGAATGCCTGATTGACGTCGCCCAGTTTTCCGACATCTTCACCAAAGGCAACCAGGCGCGGCTCGCGTGACAATGCCGCGTCGAAGCAGGCATTCAGCACTTCGAAACCCATCACAGTTGGGGAATGATCAGAGTAGACCGCCTTGATTTCCCGAATACGTGGTCCATTTTCATCATAAATATGGGACCCGTAACGTGCTCTGCTTACTAGCTTCTGTTCGTTCTTCCAACGGATCAAGATTTGCTTGGACGCGATCGTTTCGTCGCGCAGGATCCTGAGTGATTCATGCACGGAGCGATAGATGTCCCGTCTTAGCGGCGCAGGGACAGCTGCAAGCTGCTCTTTGACTTTCCACAGTTCTGCCTTATGGATCGAATGGCTGGCAATTTCATCGAGCATGTCCGCGACTTGATTGCGTTCATTGAGAATCGGAACAAGGTACGCATCCCAGGCATATCTGCGGATCGCCTCAACAGCTTCGCGATCCTCTATTTCAATCGCGACCAGTTCCGGCTCCGTAATGAGGCGCTGTTCGATCATCCATGCGCGCATTCTCCGCAGGCAATCAAACTCCTCCTCCCACTTCAATCGTTCAGCACTCTTGTAGCGCTCATGACTGCTGCCACTGCTGTGCCCCTGTGGCTGCGTGATCTCAGTAACGTGCACCAAAGCAGGGACATGGTCCGTGCGTGCCACCGCAGTTGCTGCGCTTAAGGTTTCGACCAGAGCCGGATAATCCCAGCCGCGCACTTGATAAAGTTCATAACCATTGCTATCAGGTCTGCGCTGAAAACCCTTCATGATTTCGTAAATGTTTTCTTTGACAATCTGAAACTCGTTAGGAACCGAGATGCCCACGCCATCATCATAGACGACAATAACAGCAGGTGCCTTCAGCACACCGATCGCATTGGCGGATTCCCAGAACAAGCCTTCGGCCGTGGAAGCATTTCCGATTGTGGCAAAGGTGACTTCATCACCGTTGTGCGAGAAATGTGTGAACTCGCTCAGTGATGGCAGATTGCGATAAAGCACGGACGCGTATGCCAGCCCGACTGCGCGTGGCATGTGTGCCGCAGTAGGGGAAAGATCCGCCGCGACGTTATACATCTGTGTCTGATCGCGCCAGAAGCCATCCGAGTTGATATAGCGCGAGGCAAAATGTGCATTCATCGATCGCCCAGCGGTGGCCGGGTCTGCATGGATATCAGCGTGCGCGTACATCTGCGCGAAGAATTCCTGTATGCTCAGCACGCCGAGCGCGAACATCCAGGTCTGGTCGCGGTAATAGCCGGAGCGCCAGTCCCCTTTGCGAAAGGCGTGCGCAATCGCAAGATTAACTAGTTCTTTGCCATCACCGAAAATTCCGAACTTGGCCCTACCGCTAAAGACTTCGCGGCGGCCGATCAAGGACGCTTGACGGGATTGGTAGGCTAAACGATAGTCCCTGAGGATTTCATCGACAGGCAATGTTAATGGATTCGCAATCATTTGCTCTTTTAGCATCCGATTCTCCTTTCAGGAGGAAATTACAAAGTCTTCCTCAAATCTTCGTGCATTCATCTTTGCATCTCAGGATAGAAACGTCGCCTATCATTGGGAGGGTGCGGCCTTGACGGTAAAGTTCACCACCCATGTGTAAGTGTTCGTTTCTGTCCGTGCCGTACCGTGCAATGTATGCATGCCTGGACTAAGCTTCGTGAGCACTACATCCCAGGCCTTCATCTGCCTAAAGACCTCACGGATGGGCGAGGGATGAGGTGCCAGGTCTGGTATCAGGTAGGTATGGACTCCGAAAGCTTCCAGGTCTACAGGGCGTTCATCCACGTACAGTTCCCAATTCATCTCCGACCAGTCCAAAACTTGCAGAGCTTGGTCTGCCCTTTCAAAAGGATGACCTATGGCCAGCTTGGACAATGGCGGAACATGGCAATCCACAGTCAGGCTGTTTTCATTTTCCAGAGCGGGTGAGCAAAAAGCCTGGAGTGGAGGTACCGCCCCTACCCCGGTGGTAATGATCATGCCGTCAATTTCGTCGCCGGGCTTGAGCTCTGAATTAACCATAGCTTGACCCACTGGCTCACACGCGATCGCAATCACGATTACCAGCTGAAGAGCCATCAATAGCCTGAAAAAAAGGCTAGGGGACATTTCGATCTCCTTTTTCTAAAACTACCTGAATAAGAATCTAAAGTTGTTTCTTTTTAATAGAAATAAAGACTCAAATGGTCTCCTTAAGGGATACAATAACGGAGACAAATTGTCGAGACAAGCTTCCGTGTGTAAGATAAATGGAGCCTACAATTTCCTTCGGCTACTGGTTACGTCGGCAGCGTAAGGCGCTGGACTTAACCCAACAGGCGCTGGCAGATCGTGTCGGCTGTTCTCTGGCTGCTATCAAGAAGATCGAACAGGATGAACGCCGTCCATCGCGGCAAATTGCAGAGCTGTTGGCCAACATTCTGGGTGTGCCTACCGGTCAACACAAGCTCTTCCTGGATGTTGCGCGTGGTCTTAGACCAATCGAGCAGCTTTCACTGGCGAGCGAGTCGGCAGTCCCCACCCCAGATCCATTCAAAGCACCGGAGGCATTTCGTCATAATCTTCCCATCCAATTGACAAGTTTTATCGGCCGGGAGAAAGAGGTCGCCGATGTAATCCGATTGCTTCAGCATACACGTCTGGTTACATTCACTGGTCCAGGTGGAACGGGCAAGACGCGACTCTCCGTTCAAGTTGCAGATCAGTTGTTGGATCAATATCCGGATGGCGTGAGGATGGTGGAACTCGCATCTGTCTTTGACCCTCTGCTGATCCCGCGCACAACGGCAATTGCCATTGGTCTACGTGACGAGCCTCATCGCCCCGTGATCGACATGCTGCGCGACTATCTGCATGATAAAAAACTTCTACTTCTTCTAGATAATTGTGAGCATTTGATCGAAGCCTGTGCGCAGATGGCAGATACACTCCTCCACGCCTGCCCGCAAATCCGCATTTTAACCACCAGCCGTGAAGCATTCGGCATTGCAGGCGAGACGTTGTATCTTGTCCCTTCATTAACCCGACCTGATATTCGAAATCTTCCATCTCTCGAAGCGCTGAATCAATATGAAGCCATAAAATTATTTATTCACCGCGCCAGCGCTGCCATTCCGGCTTTTACATTGACGAGTGAGAACGCCTCTGCCATCGCCCAAATCTGCCAGCACCTCGACGGCATACCACTAGCAATCGAATTAGCTGCAGGCAAAATCCGTGCCTTGAGCCCGGGACAGATCGCCCAACATCTCGATGATCGTTTTCAATTGCTCACCAGCGGAAGCCGTACAGCCTTGCCACGTCATCAAACTTTGCAAGCCGCAATGGATTGGAGTTACAACCTGCTTCCTGCGGCCGAACAAATATTGTTCAGAAGATCATCCGTCTTTTTGGGCGGATGGACGCTCGAGGCAGCTGAATCAGCCTGCTCGGATCAGGATATATCTGTACAAGACGCCCTGAAGGCAGAAGATATCTTGGAATTGCTATACCAGCTCATCAATAAATCCCTGGTGGTAACAGAAGAGCAGAATGATGAAATCCGCTATACTATGCTGGAAACGATTCGGCAGTACGCGGGCGACAAGTTGCTAATGTCGGGTGAATCGGAGCAGGTCCGCGATCGGCACCTCGATTTTTTCATCCGCTTCGCAGAAACAGCCGAGCCAAAGCTGCGGAGTGCAGAGCAATTAGAGTGGTTGGACCGCCTGGAGACAGAACATGACAACCTGCGCACCGCGTTAGCGTGGTCCCTGGAAAGTCGTCAGAGCAATCGTGCGCTGCAACTGGCGGGAGCGGTCTATTATTTTTGGTCAGAACGCAGCTACTTGAGAGAAAAACAGAAATGGCTGGATGAGGCCCTGGCACTCTCTAACAACGAGCGGAGAAGAACAGTTGCTTCTATAGAGACGCGCGCAGAAACCGCGTGGCGTGCCAAAGTACTCTTTGCTGCCGGACAGGTCCGTGTTGTAACTTTACTTGACCCGACCACATCGCGCAGGATGGTCGAAGAGAGCTTGCATTTGTGGCGCGAACTGGACGACAAGTGGTGGATGGCGGTGGCATTAGAACATGTCGCGTTCACGTTGACACTGGAGGGAGATCACCAGGCGGCGCAGGCTCGCGCCGAAGAGGGTGTGTCGCTGGCGCGTGAAGTAGAGGACCACTGGCCGCTAGCGGTCTGTCTACCCCGCTTGGTTAGTCCTTTAATACGAAAAGATATTGCTGCGGCGCATCAGATTGCGGAGGAAGGAGTGTCAGTGGCGCGCAGTGTGGGAGATAAAAGTGTTCTCAGTTTTGGGCTGATTCAATTGACTTCAACATATCTCATGGAAGGAAACTTCATCGCAGCCGCACCCGCGGTCGAAGAGGCTCTGGCGGAGGCACGCTTGATCAGGAGTGTTTCCTACACAACGCTCTCGTTACTCCTATTGATCTTCATTACATGCTTACAAGGTGATCTTGCAAACGTCAAAGGTTATTGTCTTGAATTACTATCGCTGGCACGAGAAACAGGAGCACCGTTTTTGGCTGGATATGTGCTATTGGCTTTCGGCCTGGTGTCAAGCCTCGATGAACAGCTCGCTGAGGGTGTGCGCCTGTTAGCGGCATGTGAAGCGGCGTACCATGACCGCGGCGTTAGCTTAAGTGTCTATGGCGGGCCTCTCCTCATGATATACAAGCATGGGCTAGCGAAGGCCCGGGCACAACTCGACTCGGCGACATTCGAATTTGCCTTTGCGGAGGGGCAGAAAATGTCATTGGATGAGGCTCTTGATCTAGCATTGAAAATAATCAAGGAGATATAGCTGTAGGGCGAGTCTTTGCTGATGTCCACACGGGAAAACCCTGGAACTAGAACAAGAGCCTGCGTCAGCAACAGAATCAGTTGTGAGCGGTCAGCCTAATGAATCTTGTAAAGATAGAGGAGCGAACAATTGCAAGATTAGGGATGCACAGATTTTGACGAATTCATTGGGTCTGATACAATCCAAATCCGAGCTCACCGAGCGCCTTAGTAGTTACGCATCACTGTTGCGAATCTCGTCGAGACCGCCAACGCCGAGACGAAAGATCTCGTACTGTTGGCTCGATACTGGCTTTCTCGTTTTCGTCCATTCTACCCTGGTATCCCACCTTTTGATTTGTGAGTGCAGATTTTCGATTCTTGATTGGTGCCGCGCTGGAACGCGGCATTTTGTGTTAATACAATAAACTCCGTTCAGGATAACTACATGAACCCCTACGTTGCCACTGCCCTCACGTTCGCCATTGCCCTCGCTTTTCTGCGCCTGATGGACTTCACTGCCCAGCGCGGCTGGATCGATAGCAAGACCAGTCGGAAGCTGATCCATATCGGCACCGGTCCGATCTTTGTGTTGTGTTGGTTGATGTTCCCGGATTTGCCAGTCTCTCGCTGGCTTGCGGCACTCGTGCCACTGCTGATCACAGTCCAATTTGCGCTGGTCGGGACGGGGGTCCTGAAAGATGAAGCCGCAGTCAAAGCCATGTCCCGGACCGGCGACCGTCGCGAGATTCTGCGCGGTCCGCTATTTTATGGGATCATGTTTGTCCTCATCACCGTGATCTATTGGAAGGATTCGCTGATCGGCATTCCCGCCCTGATGATGATGTGCGGCGGCGATGGCATTGCGGATATCGTCGGTCGCCGAGTCAAGTCTGCGAAGCTTCCCTGGTCACCGGAAAAAACTGTGGCAGGCACCTTGAGCGTTTTTGCGGGTGGGTGGCTGATGACCGTCCTTGTGTTCGCCATTTATGTGTCGGTGGGGGTGTTCAGCGGACCTGTCACCAGCTTGCTCCTCCCGGTTACGTGGATCGCGATCGGCGCTGCCGCCGTCGAATCATTGCCGTTCAAAGACATCGATAACATTACGCTGACGATTGTCTCGGCGTTGATCGGTCATTTGGTATTCTAATAAAAATCCTTGCGAAGGTTGAGCCCATCAACTACATTTCGGGGTGATTCTCAAAGCCTTCGCAAGGTTAGTTTATCCGACTTTTTCTTCTTCTTCATCTTTTCTCAAGATCATGACTTTGTATGCCTCGGCATACTTCATCCCCCTATCCTTTGCTTCCTCTTCAGCCCATTCGGTCATCCATTTACCCACTTCATCCGGATTCACCTGGCTGGCATGCTGCTGTAAGGCCTGGATCTTGAGATCCATTGTGTCGGTGATATCCACCCAGGTATTGGATTTGTCCGTACCGTGGATGTACAACCGTTTGACATCATGTGGCTCATACCCAGCCTCGAGCAGGTCCGCGAAAATGAGGCGAGTCCCCGCGGATGGGAACACCGCTTCACAGGCGGCTTGCGCCGCGGCGCGATGATCGGGGTGGTTGA
>Ga0065705_10002491_pt1 | contig 19287 bp, 10 predicted proteins | sample SwibulcommuniRL2_FD_59092 | JGI IMG/M metagenome (GOLD analysis project Ga0065705, IMG submission 59092) | Bulk soil microbial communities from switchgrass field near Rose Lake, East Lansing, Michigan, USA - RL2 Bulk Soil v2 (version 2) | ecosystem: Environmental > Terrestrial > Soil >...
GTAGGCAGCACCAGCAAGTTAGTTCCGCCCTTCCGAACCGCGTCAAAGGTTGCTGCGGCACAATGCTATGAACACGTCACTCCTAGCGGAGTGGTGACCTCTTCTTCAGATACCGCTCAGCAACAATTCTCGGTGTTTCGACGTTATAGCCCCGCTGTAGACTTAAGGCCAGTCTAATAAACTGGGCCATTGACCACGCCAGCGGGGTTGCAGAACCCGTCCCAGAGCCTGCTACGAATCCTGCAACATCACGATCCCATACCTGCTCCGACAGCATACCGCCTTCGTTAGCAAACCGAAGCATCGCATTCAACCTTCTCCGGGCGAGGGTAAATTCTCCTCGAGCGATTTCATACTGTCCTCGTTCACCTGTAAGCAGCGTCCACAATCTGCCGCGACCACTCCGCCCGTCATAGGAGCCGCCGGCTGCACCCTCACCGTACGCATCATGGTTATAGCGGTACCAGCCCTCGCCTGCACTTGTCTGAACTCTCAACACGTCATCGACAACCGCAAGAGACTTGATGATCAGACGATCTTGTGCACACCTAATTCCTAAACGAACCAACTCCAGAAACCCGGCGTCGACGATTTCCCGTTCGTCATACCTACCGCCGCTGCTATTGATCTCGATTTTTGCNCCGTCGTTCGGGTTATCNTTTTCAGTGATTCGAATGAAGTATTGACCATCACCGTGAGGCCCGGTTGTGGTAGCTGTCCATCGCTCAATGTTGGCGGTCCAGTGATCCGCAGTACGCAAGTATTTGATTGCGGAAACGAAGTCGTCATTGCGTCTCGCGATTTCTCCAGCACAGACGAGACCCGCGATTTCAGCAGCAATTGTGGAGGGAGAATAACCCTTCTCCTCCTCCCAACGCTCCTGATCAGTTACGGGCCCGTGTTGGACGATGAAGTCCGCAGCTCTTTTTATGTGTCGTAGCCACGTGGATTGATCGAATCGCTCCAGCTGATACGCCAGAACCAATGACAATGCCACTTGATCCATTTGCAGACCACCACCGAGCGGGCGACCATCAACCCAACTATTCTGGGGAAAGCTCCCATCGGGTTTCTGTTGGATCTTGAATAGATAGTCGAGTGCGCGATTTGCCGCTGCGCGGTCGCCGATTGCTATAAAAGCCGTCGCGACGTGATAAAGATCGCGGGGCCACACCGCATGATAACCACTTACCGTCGGCTCATTTGCGTTTGGGCCTCCGCCCCATGGAATAGATGCTGAAGCAATCATTGCTCCCCGATGCGTTTTATCTTCAAGGGCGGTTAGGACCATCGCAGCGACATTGAGTTGTTTCTGATATCGTTGCTCAACAGCAGGTAGACGGCTAACGTAGCTATGCCATCCTGATTCGTACTGAAGCTGAATCGTATTGAACCGCTTGTTTAGGGAGATGCTAGCGTCGCTGAGTGCCTCATTAGGAGTTTTGCCAAATCCGAGCGCCAGCGTGAACCTGATCCAATTACCGAACACGAGGTCGGCCGAGCCGCGCCTGCCCACCTGAATGATATTTCCGTCCCCAGCCCGGGCGTTAGGCTCGCGCCACCCTTCGCCTGGCTGCGTGATCAAATCGCTTTGGCCGAGATAGCCCGTACGAACTTCCACGAATGCGGGTTTTGAGATCAGGGCTGAGGCAACATCTTGCTCGTTGGCTATCAAGGCGCTCGAATTAGACCACCCAGAGTCGTGCAGGCCGCTATTCTTCAGTGAAGGATCGTAATAGACGTACAGTTTGTATTCGGATGAATCACCTTGCCACGCACGGAAGGAAATGTCGATGAGTAATACATTTCGAGATGGATCTGTTACGTAGTCTTTGACGATTGTATACCGGCGGGTCTTCGCACTGTTCGTCTGTCGATAGCTAAGAGAGCGGCCTTCGTCACGAAGCTCTACAGAATGAACTGTATCGTCTTTCTCAGTTTCGATTCTTCCTTCCGGCGTAACAACGAGTAATTGCAACGCCTCAACGTTCGGGACGTCNAGCGTTGGGTAGTAGACTTCCGTGAGNATTCCGTCTGCGAGCGTAAACCAGACCTTCGAGGCGAGGCTGTTCGCGGTGCCGAATCCATCTTTGCGTGCAGTGACCCAATGCGCATCACCGCCCGGACGTCCGTGAGCTGATCGTTGATCGGTCTGCGCGAACGCTGCCGCGCCGCTGAGGATTATGGCGGTACAAATTGTTATGAACCGACGGATCAAGTTAGTGAGTTGCTACAGGATTTCAGAATTGCAAGATTACAAGATTGGACCAGGAATGATCTGTCTGTTCTAATCTTGTAATTCTGTAATTCTGCTATCGCGTTTACCGCTCCTCTACTTCGCTCTTCGGAAGATTTTGAAGCCATAAGCCTCCAGCGCCAACACGGGAAGCGCCGGTTTCTTCGCGGGCTTCAAAGCGCTCGTGTCCGGATTAATGTCCGGCGTGACCTCAGTGAAGTCAGATCCACTCGCAGCTTCAACCGTTCCAGCAAAAGGTGTGCTCGAGAGGTTGATTGCTACCAGCACGTCTTCTGGTCTGCTGCGTCTTAAGAAGGTAACAATCCGTGACTCATCTGAATTGCGTAACCATTCGAGCGAACCACGGCGCAGAGCTTCACTCTCGCGTCTCAAAGACAACATCTTCTGGTAGAACAACGGAAACTCCTTCCTTCGCTCAGCAATGGCCCAGAACACAGGCAATTTTTCGAACAAGGCTGGTGCGCCCGATTCGGTCGTATCGCCAACCTCCATTCCGTTATAAAGCAAAGGAACTCCGTCAATCGTAATCATGAGTGCTGACGCGGCGAGCGCGCCCTTTTCACCGAAGCGAGCGATGGCTCGACGCTCGTCGTGATTATCTGAAAATCTCAGGTGCAGCGCGCCGCGAGGCCACGTGTCGACTTCTTCTTTCCACGCAACACGCAGATCCGTTGCGGGCTTGCGACCCTGTAATACATCGGTGAGCGCGTTGTGAAGCGGCCAGGAGTAATCGAGCTCGAATGCTTTTACGAGCAGATCCGCCTTGTGAGCCTCGGCCAACATGAAAATGTCCGGCTTGATTTTGTCGAGTTCCGCCCGCGCGGTCTCCCAAAAATCTGTCGGAACCTCAGCGGCAACATCACATCGAAAACCATCCATGTCGAATTCGCGGATCCAGTACTTCAGCATCTCCCTAATGTATCCACGCAACTCCTGATTCGCATAATTCAGAGCTGCAATGTCATACCAATCGTGTGGATACGTGATTTGGCCTTTCGAGTCGCGTTTATAGAACTCCGGATGCTTCATTAAGACACTGTCCCATGACGTGTGGTTGGCAACAATGTCTATGATCACTTTCATCCCGCGTCGATGGGCTTCAGCGACCAGACGCTTGAGGTCTTCTCTGGTTCCGTAATCCGGATTAATTCCGTAGTAATCGCGAACAGCGTACGGACTGCCAATGCTTCCCTTCTTCTTCTCCTGCCCGATCGGATGTATTGGCATCAGCCAGATGATCGTTACACCTAATTCCTTCAACCGATTGAGTTGTGCGGTCACCCCGTGGAAATTGCCGTCTGGAGAGAAGGCGCGCGGGTAAACTTCATAGATGACTCCATCTCGCACCCAGTCGTGTGGGACACGCGCTTGGAGCTTAGAAACATCCTGCGACTTAGCACCAGGAACTAGCGCTGCTTGCAAAAGCAGAAGCAGGACCAGCAGCGTTGGTACCGCAGACTTTCGAGTAGATTGTGGTCGTTCTCTCTTCATTGCCGAGCTTCACGGCGTTAGACAGAATTTCAGGATTACAGGACAACACGTAAGAGAAGTTCAATTATGGATAGACTGTGGACCACCCTTTTTCTAATCCTGCGCTGAAATTCTGTTCAGGCGAGACAACAGTCCTCACCCCTACTTGTCGTCAATGAGTCCGGTGCTTGGAACGGGCTGGACGGATTCAGTCACTGTCAGCAACTCTTCAGCATCCGCGCGAATAACCGAATCGACCGGCACGGGGCGATGCACGTCACGCACAATAAAGACGGTAGCGGCCGCAACAAGCATGCTCAGACCTCCGAGGACTACCGCGTTCAGGGGATCCGCACGCAGAACAGTGTTAAATATACTGGGAACTATTAATGACATTACTACCTGGGGAATCACGATGAACAGGTTGAATACACCCATGTAAACGCCCATGCGTTCAGGCGGAATCGCTGTCGACAGAATTACATAAGGCATTGAAAGGATAGAGGCCCAAGCGACACCTACTCCAGCCATGCTTACAAAAAGTAGCCACTTATTGCTGACGAAATAGACTGAAATAAGACCCACTGAGCCGCACAATAAACATAGGATGTGAACCATCTTGCGACTGGTCGCTTTGGCTAACGATGGGAGTAAAAACGCAATTACAAAGCAAACCACGTTATATACCGCAAAGCAAAGACCAGCCCATTCCACTCCCTGCGCGAATAACGGCGACGTTTCGTTCGGTGCTAAGAACACATGCCTGGCGACAGAGATTCCAAAGAACTGCCACATGCAAGGTAATGCAAACCAGGTGAAGAACTGCACGATTGCCAATTGCTTCATCGTCTTGGGCATCTCGGCAATTGAAGAAAAGATCTCTACGAATCCACCTGTAATCCCCTTCTTCTCACGTCGTATTCTGTGGAAAGCATCCATGTCTTCCGGCGGATATTCCTTGGTCGTAACTACAGTCCAAATAACAGCCAGCAGAAAGACCGCCGCACCGATTTTGAAAGAATAATCGACTGAATGCGGGATACCCGTCGCCATTACTCCAACCACACCCAATGAGGCAAACAGAAAGGGCAAAGCATTCGCGAGCGTCTGTCCGATGCCGATAAAAAAGCTTTGCATCACAAACCCGAGAGTTCGTTGTTCCTCTGGCAACTTATCGGCGACGAACGCGCGAAAAGGTTCCATCGTTATGTTGATGCTGGCATCGAGAATCCAAAGTAATCCGGCGGCCATCCACAGGGCAGATGAGTCCGGCATGATGAAGAGCGCAATACTGGCTAGAATCGCACCGGCAAGAAAATAGGGTCTCCGACGTCCCAGACGATTCCACGTTCGATCGCTCATCGATCCAATAATCGGTTGGATGACTAAGCCAGTAATGGGGCCGGCGAGCCAGAGGTAGGGCAGAGCGCTTTCCTCAGCCTTAAGGTACTTGTAAATGGGACTCATGTTGGCTAATTGCAGTCCCCAACCAAACTGAATACCAAGGAACCCAAAACTCATGTTCCAAATCTGCCAAAAACTTAATCGTGGTTTTTGCATTTGGGAGTCCTCATGTTGAATACGCGATCAATTGAAGGCAAACACCGATGCACTTCTGGGCGGCATATTCACACTCAACTTGCCGTCAGCAACGCGAACAGTTCCAGATGATCCCAAACGATCATTCAACGTAGCCCCATTTGCTAAACCAGTCGATTGCACCCCAAAACTGATCGTTGCGGCTTGAGTATCGTTGTTCATGACGACCACTACACTCGTTGAGTTGAGTTTCCGCGCATAGGCGTACTGCTGTTTACCGACGTACAGGTTGATAAGTTCTCCGCGTGTGAGTGGGGGCATTGTGGTGTGTAGGCGAACAACTTTCCGCACGTACTCAAACAGATCTTGTTCAGCTCGCGTTCGTCCTTGCGATGTGAATGCATTGCGCTTATCGCCCGGAAATCCGCCGGGAAAATCTCCGCGCGTCGTGGGTTCATCAGGACCCTCCATGCCGATCTCGTCTCCATAATAGAGTTGAGGAACCCCGCGCGTTGTTAGGACAAATGCATTTGCGAGCTTCAGACCGTCGATTGTCGCCCCTTTTTCACTCATGAATCGCCCGTCATCGTGACCGCCTAGCAGGGTGACCAGGATATTAGGATTTGAATAGAGATAGTCTTTCGCAAGCGTCTTGGGAATCTCTTCGATATCTTTGCCTTCGCCGAATGCATGTCGAATTGGGTAGAACACCGGGAAATCTAAAAGCGAATCCAGACCCGAGTCAGCACCGTCACGCGTCCTGCCGCCTTGAAAGTAAGAGGTGTGAACGACATCGCCATCTTTCACCTCTCCTACAACAGTAAATTTCGGGTACTCCCGTTTAATCGCCGCGGTCCATTTTTTCCAGAATGTGTTTGGCACATACTGCCACGTATCCATCCTTATGCCATCCAAGCCTGTGATTCCAATCCACCACAATGTGTTCTGGATTAAATACTGTTCCATTTCTTTATCGTGTTGATTCAGATCAGGAAGAAAGTCCAGAAACCAACCCTCCATCGTAGCTTTCTTAAGATCCCCTACTGGTCGCTGATCGTGTAAAACCCACGTCTGAAAAACATTTTCGAGGTGATTTTGCTTTGTGCCGTTGAACCAGGTAGGCGTTGGCGGATCGTTTACCCAGGGATGATATGGGCCGGTGTGATTTGCTACTGCGTCCTGGATGATCTTGATGTTGAGTCGATGGGCCGACGCCACTAGCTCCTGCAACTTGGAAAGTGTGCCAAAGTGTTCCTCAACTTTGTAGAAGTCCTGCGGATTGTATCCGTGAAAACCAGTGCACGGCTTCCCTTCCTTCAGTTCGATTTCGTTCAATCGATCGTAGTTGTCGTACCAGGGAGTTAGCCAAATTGCGGTGACGCCGAGATCTTTCAAGTAATGTAAGCGATCTATTACGCCCTGTAGATCGCCGCCATGGTAGTAGTACTTGTTAGCTCGATCGTAAAGGCCTCGCGACTGAGGAGGATCGTTGTTTGAATTATCACCATCGCTGAATCGATCAATCACCGCCAGGTACAACACATCCTCAGGTGAGAACCCAGCAAAGCGACCGGTTCGCGGCAGTGGATTAACAATTTCGAAGTCGGCTTTCGTAGTACCACCTGGCGTGGTCACTTTCAGCTGATATTTTCCGATTGTTGCTTCCGGTGGAATAAAAGCATCAACAAAAACATACGTTCCTGCTGAATTCACCTTAGGTGTTCCCAACCGCACACCAGAGCCAACTACTTGCAACCTTGTGGCCTGAAGATTTCGACCGTGAAGGAGCAATCGAACCGGATTGATGGAATGTCGAACCCACCAGCTTGGCGGATCAACTTTGAACACTTCGGGTGGTGATTGAGCAAGAGAAATTCCACCGACCAGCAGGAGCAGGAACACAGTTGCAGGCGCAATGACGAAAGCAGAACTTTTGTTATTGTCGCTTAGAAGCATCGTCTTCCTTCTTCGCTCCGGTAGCAGCGCGTCATCACGTGCCTTCGCCTGTCTTGTCCATTACGCGCTCTGCCGTCCGGCCGTACAACTCCACGAAATTCCTCAATGTTTTAGCCAGCGTGTCTGTCAATACCCCGCTTTGAAAACGCCACGACCAATTGCCCGATGTACTGTTTGGCAAATTCATGCGTGCTTCTGTTCCTAATCCCAGAAGATCCTGCAAGGGGAGGATTGCAGTGTTTGCCACAGACGCCAGAACTGCACGAATAAAATCCCAGTGGATTTCTTTACCATCCGTGTTCAAATAATCCATGCAGAACTTTCGTTCCCGCTCGATTTGGTTTGCCGTTCTGGTAGATCCTTCACCGGCAACACTATGAAACCAGCCCACTGTCGTGTCGTTGTCGTGAGTGCCTGTGTAAGCAACCACATTGCGAACGTAGTTGTGTGGCAGATCGAGGTTCTTAGAATCGCCGCCGAAACCGAACTGCAAGATTCGCATTCCTGGAAAACCGGATTCCTCGCGCAATGCGACTACGTCAGGAGTGATTACACCCAGGTCTTCGGCAATGATTGGCAACTCTCCAAGCGCCTTGCGAATGGCACTGAAGAGTTCTCTACCTGGCGCCGCCACCCATTGACCGCGCTCTGCAGTCGTATCCCCGCCAGGTATTTCCCAGCAGGCAGCGAAACCGCGAAAGTGGTCCACGCGTGCAATATCAACAACGTTCAGTGTGGCGCGCACACGAGCGATCCACCATGTAAATCCGTCGCTTCGCATCCGGTCCCAGTCGTACAGCGGATTGCCCCATAGCTGTCCTGTCGTACTGAAGTAATCCGGAGGAACGCCCGCGACGACGAGTGGTTTTCCATTCTTGTCTAACTTGAATTGCTCCGGATTTGTCCAAACGTCCGCCGAGTCCTGGGCCACAAAGATCGGCAGATCGCCAACGATGCTAATGCGGCGTTCGTTGCAGTAACTCTTCAAGGCAGACCACTGCCGAAAGACGAGAAACTGATAAAACATATGTGCTTCAACTTGTTGTCTTAATTCTTCCCGTGCACGTTCCAGCGCTGTCGGTGTGCGGCGAATGAGCGACGGCTCCCATTCATTCCACGCAACACCACCATGTGCATCTTTCAAGGCTCTGAACAGCGCGTAGTCCTCGAGCCAATCGGCTTGTTTTTGTGCAAATGTCTCAAACGCGCTGCGGAGCGTGGTGTCCGTTGTCCTTGTGTAACGCTCGTAAGCCCGGTGTAGCAGCCTTTCCTTAAGTTCATGGACCACTTCAAAATCAACCGTTCGTAATGATTCGGCAGGAGGCTGGGATTCCTCTAGATCAGAACGATCTACGAGACCGTCTTTTAGCAATTGTTCGGGACTAATCAACAACGTGTTACCGGCAAAGGCGGAATAACACGCATAAGGCGAGTCACCGTAACCGGTCGGTCCAAGCGGCAGCATTTGCCACAGGCTTTGGCCGGCAGCCACGAGAAAGTCTACAAACTTGTAGGCTTCGGGTCCCAAATCGCCGATGCCAAAAGGCCCGGGCAATGATGTTGGGTGGAGAAGAATTCCGCTGGCTCTGGGAAAAGTCATATGGAAGTTAGTTACTGATTCACTTGATCGCATAAGCCACGGCAGACTTTGACGGTAGCGTAATAGTCCAATCGCCAGAAATGGTGGTTTGCCCGCTCCGCGTTCCAAGTAATGGAACCAAATTCGAACCGCTCCGAACGTTAATTGCCGCTGCCGGAATAGTTAGCTTCTTTTCCTCGGACGCTCGATTTATGCCAATCACCAAAGTCTCTTTTGCATCCTGACGCGCGTAGACGTAAGCATCATCGTCAAAGAACAAATCAATTAGCTGACCTCTCCTGATTGATGAGTGTTCTCGACGCAAGTTAATCCAGTCGCGCGTCCATTGCCACATCTCCTGCTCTTTTGGCAAACGGCCGCTTGCCAGGAACGCATTCCGCTGGTCACCAGGAAAGCCTCCGGGGAAATCGCGACGATTATCCGGATCGTCTTCACCTTCCATGGCGATCTCTTCACCGGCGTAAATCTGCGGAATGCCTCGGACTGTCATGATGAAGGCAAGATGCAGCTTTGCTCCCTCTAACGTAGCCCCATCAATGGACATGAATCGTCTGGTGTCGTGATTGTTTGCCAGTACCGTCACTCTTGACGCATCCGGATACAGAACGTCGTACTTCAGTTGATCACGCAGCGCACTGACCGGTTTCTTGTTCGTAAACACGTCGAGCGACGCACTCCACACCGCGAAGTCGAACACTGAATCCAAGTGCGTGTCGATCCCGTCCCGACCTCTGTGCCCTCCAATGAAGAAAGCCGTGTGAGCCGCATCCCGCTCAAATACTTCGCCAACCATCCACAGGTTGCGATACTGGCGATGTAACGCGTCACTGAGCTCACGAATAAACGTTCGTGGCATATATTGAATCGTGTCCTGTCGAATGCCATCAATCCCTGCGATGCCGACCCACCAAAGTGAATTCTGAATCTCGTAGCGGCTGACCTCAGGTTCCTCCTGATTCAGGTCAGGTAAATCGTCACTGAACCATCCATCAAGCGTGTTACGAACCGTCAATGGGTTCGAATGCGGCGAAAGCAAGACGCTGTTTTGAAATCGGTTGCGTTCGTGGTTTTCCAACGTGCCATGGAACCAGTTGGGCAAAGGCGGATTCGCGACCCATGGGTGCTGCGAACCGACATGATTTGCGACCTGATCCTGAATCACTTTTATTCCAAGCGCATGTGCCTTCTCGACTAATTCGCGCAGAGTTTGCAAATCACCAAAACGGTCTTCGACGGCGTAGTAATCGAACGCGTGATAACCATGGTAATAGGTCATCGGACACCACGGCTTATCGCAATTGTTAATGCCGTTCCAATTGTCATACCACGGTGTTAACCATAAAGCGGTTACGCCTAATTCCTTCAGATATGGCAGGCGGTTGATGATTCCACGAAAATCCCCACCATGAAACGCACGAGGATTCTTTCGATCCAAGGCGGCCATTGGGGCACCCGGAGGGGTGTTGTTGGAAGGATCTCCATCGGCGAACCGATCGGTCATGATCAGATAGATCACGTCATCGTTATCAATCCCGCGAAAGTTAGTCGCGGCGTTCAAGGGCCGATTCACCAGCAAATGAAAAGTCGTCGAACCGGCAGGAGTCTGGATAACTAGCGGGTAACGACCAGGGGTAGCTTGAGAGCTGATTCCGACTTTAACGAAGAGGTACGTTCCCATTGAATTCACCCTAACATCAGAAACAACCAGCTGATGTTTCGAGCTACGGACACGAGCGCCAATGAGGTTAGTTCCCCGCACAAGTAATCTCACTGCTTGAATTGAGTGATTGGCCCACCACGAAGGCGGCTCAACCTTTGTCACAATCGGACCATCAATCGCGGCCGTGACTTCAGCTAGACTCGTACTCAGAAATGCGAGGAAAACAACCACCCGCAACTTGGACCAGACGCGCTTCATTTTCACTTGGAGATCACCGCCGCGGTGTTTGTTAGAAAAAGCGGAAAAGTCGGTCGCATTCCAAGGAGAGCCTTTCGGGAAAGATTCAGTTCCCCGGTGTGCGCGGCTTTGCACTATCACCGGATGCGGTAACCGGCAAGGGGGGTAAGATCTCTCCGTCCTTAGCTGGAGCTGCTAGCGGCGTCGCTGCGTGCCGATTGACTTCGTCTAGCATTCTGAACTGTGCCAACTCCCTGTCGGCGTCGTCTTTTCGTTTTAGCCGTGAATACGCGAGAAACAGCTGATAGTGCACGCCGGGGTCTTTTGGATTAAGTGCGACACCTCGAGTCAACAGCGGCAGTGCTTCTTCATATCGCTTTGCCTTTACAAGCAACCGACCGAGGTCGTGGTACGAAGGAAAACTTTTTGGGTCAATCTCAATGGCGCGTCTCAGCAGCCGCTCAGCCTCGACATATTCGCCACGCTGACTCGCGATGTATCCGAGATTCGACAGTACATCTGGGTTGTCAGGCTGCAACTTGAGTGCATGCTTAAAGGCAGCGACCGCCTGATCATACTGTCCCTCCGCCCTACCCGCGTAGCCAAGTAGAAAATAGAGGTTAACGTTCTCGGGATGCTGTTGCAGCGCTTGTGTAAAGACTTCTCGCGCGCGCGTGTACTGCTGGCCACGAACATAGGCAACACCGAGTCGAAGGAAATAGATGAGTTGACCCTGCGACTGCTCAAGCGCCCTCTCGTAAAACGGAATTGACTTTTCAAAGAGCTGCTTTTTGAGCAACTCTTCGCCAATCATGAAGTTGACCTCAGCAAACTGAGGACGTAATTCGAGGGCCTTATTCCAATAGTTCAATGCTGCTCCGGCGTCGCCTTGAGCTGATGAGATCAATCCAAGTCGGTAGTAGGGATCAGCATCTGTCGACGCTATCGCGGCTGCTGAACGCATGGATTGCCCCGCTTCTTCGAGGCGATCGAGATTGTAAAGCGCAAGCCCGAGGTTGTAGAGCACTTCGTAGGTTTGTGGTCGTAACTCATTAGTGCGTTCAAACAACCGAACTGCCTCCGCATACTCATGTGCCTCCGCCAAGCTGAGCGCTAGGGTAAAGAGAGTCTTTGGATCGTTTGCGCTAATCTCTTCAAGACACTGCGAAAGAGCCAAGGCATCTTTCTGACGATCGATGTGAACATAAGCATTCAGCAAAGTGAGAATTAGCGCGGTGTTGGTCGGTTCGCGACCAACTGGTTTACAAGGCGCCGGCCCGGCTGTCTTTTCTAATAGCGGGACCGCAAGCTTGTAATTTCCTCGAGCGGCATACAGAGCTCCCAAATTGAAGATCGCTTGTTCATGTTTCGGAGCAATCCTCAAGACCTGTTCAAATTTTGCGATCGCCTCTACAGGACGATTCGTTCGTGCCAACAACACACCAAGATTCGTCAGGGCGCTCACAAGGTTCGGTCTGAGACGCAAAGCCTTGTCATACTCTCGTTCCGCCTCAGCACTGTTGCCTCGCTGATCGAGTATCACACCCAACAGGGCGTANGCTTCTGCGCTTTTTGGATTAGTGGTTATGAGCTTGCGTGTAGCCGTCTCAGCTTCGTCGAGACGTCCGGCTTGCACGAGCCCTCCGATGGTATTCAAAGAGGCTTCGAGTGAAGGGCCCTGGGGCGTTGCGCCATAGAGGGAGAATGACGTCAACCAAATCACTAGAAAGTAGCGAAGTAACCGCATTCTGGTTCTGTAAGACCGCAAGAAGCACAAAAGGCACAAACGATCTAACACAGGTCGTTTGTGCTTTTGTGTCTTCTGTTCTCGACAACGCTAAAAGATTAACTTGAGGGAGAACTCCGCCTGCCGACGTCGTTGCTCACTTATGTCCCGCGCAAAGTCACCAGCGTTGTTGATGTCTCCATTTGGGGATGAGCGATTCACTCGATTCAGCACATTATAAGCGGAGAACCGGAATTGAATATTAAACGCGTCACTGATTGAACTAATCGGGAAATTCTTGAATAACGAAGAGTCCCAATAAAACTGTGGTCGACCACGGAAGACGTTGCGCCCAAGCGTTCCGATGTGGGCACTGTTCGCGGTGGGGAAGATGGGCGTCTGCGCACACCTAAACGCCCCTCGGTTCAACTCGAGTCCTTGTGCGTCCTGAGCTGACGTTGGATTGGGATCTCCAATCAAGTCCACACGGCCCCCGTTACATGTCACATTAAACACAGGACCACTCTGCCATGTGATGATATTGTTAAATTCCCAGCCTCCAATGACTGCGTCAAGCCCCTGATTCATGTCGGTACCCCAGCGGCGACCCCGTCCAATTGGCAGATCGTAGACGTTAGAAAACGTAAACCGGTGCCGTACGTCCGTGTCGGCGTTTCCGCGATCGAGATCTGGCCGCGTTGGATCATCTGGCCCGCAGTCGCGTGCACTCGCGCCACCACTACAGATGCCACCTGGCGAATCATCAATCGCGTGTGCCCAGGTGTACGATGTTAGTAGCGATAGACCTTTGGCGAATCTCTTTTCAAGCTTCGTCTGCAGCGCGTTGTAACTCGAACTGCCGGTATATCTCGTGGCAGTGATCGGATTGTTAGTTGTTGTGTTTACCAGCACTACTTCTCGTGAGCCCGGCCCCCCTTCATCATTGCCGGTGCCAATGTTCTGTAGCACTAAAAGGTTCCTACCAAGTGACCCCACATATGCAGCCTCGCCAAGCCAGCCAGGCCAAAACTCCCACTGCCAGGTCAGATTGTACTGGTGATACATCTCGTCGTGCCGATTTGGATCGTTGAAAAGGATAAGCCCGCCGCTTATCGGCGCAGCGAAGCTCGAGCCCGGAGCGGCCACTGTGAATGGCGCGGTGGGAATCCCATTGTCAAAAGGATTGCGCGCACGGAAGACCGCCGGGCAATTCAACGGAGAGGTTATAGGTGTGCAGGCATAACTGCCGGCGCCAGTACCTGGATTCGAGGTAAGTGGTTGGGCCGCACTAACGTCGACCGCATAGAGCAGACCATAACCACCACGCAAGACCAAAGTCTTGTCGGATTTGAATCCGCTATAAGCAAACCCAATGCGTGGTCCAAAGTTGTTCTTGTCTGTGTTTGCGAGATCACGACCGCCTGACGCACTCTCGCCAGCCACCTGGATGTTCTTGGTGGCTGGATCGAAGTTGCTTTGTCGATCAAATCGCTCGGTTGGGGCGGTGAATATGTCGTAACGCAGACCAAGGTTCAAGGTTAAATCACTGTTCACTTTCCAATCATCCTGAACAAAGAAGGCCATCTCTTTACTAGACTGGAAGTATGGGCCACCCGGGTCACCTCGTCCGACAAAGCCGGGCTGGTAACCAAGAAGGAAATTCGCCAGAGATGATCCGGTATCGTTTGGACCAATGCCGTTGTAATTCCCCGAAACAAAACCGCTGTTGGTAGTGCCGTACTGGTAGTTGCCTTTTGTGCCGTTGTTTCGTCCACCGTCGAAATTACTGTTTTGCCTGACACGGTAATCGCCGCCAAACTTGAACGTCGAGTTTCCTTTTATGACCGTCAGTGCGTCCGCCACATGGAAGTTATTTGATAGGAAATAAAAGGGGCCGCCGTCACCTGTGAATTCCGTTGCGCGGTCAGTTCCGGTTAGCTCATCAACAATTCCCACCAGCACAATGCCACTACTGGTGTCACTAAGATTAATGTTCGGCGCTCCGAGTTGTGCGGAGATTGTCGGACTAAAGCCTCCAGTACCGTTCACGCCTGTGTTGAAGATTCCGATCTGAACTCGAGTTACGCCGAAGCGCGCGTCATTCACAACAGAGGGGGAGAACACATGCGTATCGCCAAGTGTAAAACCCTTTGTGTTTCCAAACTCATCGCCGGCTGATGGACCAGCTGGGAGATCGTTACCATTCGGCGAAGTGCCAAGCGGGAAAAAGTTATCACGCGACCGGGCGCTGTCGGATTTGCTGTAACGACCGAAGAGAGAGTTTTTGTTATTAAAGCGATGATCGATTCGGATGTCGTAGCTATCGACCGTCGCGTGTTCTTTGCGATTCGTTTGAAAGTTTCGTCCGGCTCCCGGCAAATTCGGAAGAGGAAAGGCATTCACATAGGCGAGGGCAAACGGCGAAAAACCGCCGCAACTGGGACAGTTGCGAAGATCGTTTCCGGGAATTGGAGTGCCATTCGGAGCGAATATCGTTCCGATCGGAGCGACCACCGATCCGCCACCAGCAAGTTGATAGCTCCGCGTCGTTCCCGGTCTCAGCAGTTCGCTGAAATCACCAACCCGCATTCTTGCAGTGGGAACAGGGACTGCCTGTGGATCGCCAGTGCCACCAAAGATTGGGGTGCTGTTTCGTTGACCATTCAGTGAGAAGAAGAAGAACGAACGATTTCGACCGTTATAGAAAACTGGTCCACCTTCGCCGGGCCGCGGTAAGAAGATGGGTCCACCAACGGTCCCGTAGTAATTATGTGTGACGTAATTAGGAACAGGCGGTGAAGTAGGATCGTCGAATCTGCTGGCGGCGGCGCTCCAAAACCGACCTTGATAAATCTCTCCGACTGTTCCGTGAACAACATTCCCACCAGACTTGAACGTCGTAGAGATAATCCCGCCGCCGGCTCGACCCGACTCCGCCGACGGCACACTCGATTCAATCTTGAACTCTGCAATTGCATCCGGATTTGGATAAATTGCGATCTGGCCAAACTGAGATTCGTTGTTGTCGACACCGTCCAGCGTAAAGTTGTTATTGGTCGCGCGCGCGCCATTGACAACCAAAACTGAGCCACCCGACTCACGGAAGCGCGTAGCTTCAGTATTGTTCTGTCCTCCGCCGCCAGCCACGAAGTTTCCACCGCCACCAAGAAGGCCGAGGTTTGGTCGTGTAACTCCAGGAGACAACCCCGCTAATAACGTAAAGTTCCTTTGGGGAATAGGCAGGTCGGTAACTTGCCTTCCCGTTATCAAGTCACCGCGAACGCTGGTCTCACTCTCAATGAGCGGCGCAGATTCAGCTGTAATGGTGACCGACGAATTGCCGGCAGCAATACTGGCAAATTTCACATCGAGCGGTAAACGAGAGTTGGTCTCAATTTGAAGCGCTTCAAAGTTGACTGCTTGAAAACCGGGCGCTTCAACGGTGACGTTGTAAGCGCCAGGCTCAAGGTTCGTCACTGTAAATGTACCATCGTCAGTGCTCTCAGCGGTGCGAACTTCTCCAGTCTTGACGCTGGTAACCTTGACTTGCGCCTTGGACACGAGAGCGTCGTTTGGATCTTTGACTGTGCCGACAATCGACCCTTTATTGCTTTGGGCCAGGGCGGAAGTGGCCACAGTTGAGATGAGCAGGCCAAGGAGGAATGTCCGAAGGACAGATAGGTTTCGCATTTGTAGGGACCTCGTTACTGAGTAGGGTGCTTCTTCGGTTTAATTGCAGGACATGAGCAAAATGCTCATTAGACACCTAAGTTTCGATAAAGCGGGGCCGACGACGAGACGCGAGTTGTTGCTTTAACTAACGGGTTTTGTAATACAGTTCCAAGGGTCTGTCAATCGGTTTTTTAAAATTTGCACGTACTTGAGATTCATCGTCACACAGTGCGTCTCGTGAAGAATCACTTCAGGATCCCTCTGTTTTGTATCACGGTTAGTTTTCGGTCTACACCTGGCGCCTGAACAGTTTGCGTTGAACCATCAGGCCACTTAATTTCGATCTTATCCACAGTTGTAGCTGTTCCGAGCCCGAAGTGAAGTGCCAACTCATTCTGCGAAGCAAAACTGTTTCCGCTTATAACATCTTTGCGTTGACGAATGCTTCCGGTTGTAACAAAGACTTCGGCACCGATAGCATCGCGCGTCACTTTTTTGGAGACGTCACCGATGAGTCGTACAGATATCCAATGACCCGTGGTCCTGCCTACATTCTGAAGGATTGTGGGCTTCGCGTCCATGTTATTCAGCACTGCATCGAGGCGGCCGTCTTCATCCAAATCTCCTATTGCGAGACCACGTGCGCACCACGCCTTCGCCAATCCACTGCCCGGTGCAGCACCAACGCGCTCGAACTTGCCGTTTTTGAGATTCCGAAAAAGAAGCAACTGCTGCGCGTAACTGGTTCCCCATTGCCGATCATCGACAACAGGATATACATGTCCGTTCGCAACTATTAAGTCGTCCCAACCGTCATTATCGTAGTCCAGGAAACTTGTGCCCCATCCAAGAAACGGAATCGATACCTCGCCAAGTCCTGCTTGAAATGTAGCATCGGTGAAGTTCCCTTCGCCGTCATTGTGATAGAGCACATTCGAGTCATCAGAAAAATTCGTGATATGGAAATCAACTCTTCCGTCGTTATCGTAATCGCCGATAGCCAAACCCATGCCTGCTTGTTCACGGCCATTCTCGTTTAAGGCAACGCCTGAAGGGTAACCAGTCTCTTCGAACGTTCCATCTCCTTTATTGATATACAGAAGGTTCGGCGTTGAGTCATTGACCACGATTAAGTCGATCAGACTATCGTCATCAGCATGCACAAAAGAAGACGTGAAGCCGTAATACTTCTGCGGATCGCTGACACCCGCCTTGATGCTGACGTCCTCAAAGGTTCCGTCCGGCTTTTGATGATAGAGGGTGTCACCTTCACCCGGTAGACCACGAGGGCCACACATCACTGCGACCCCACGAAACTGACAGAAGTTCTTGCCAATACCACCCGAGCTCGCGGCCTCACTCGGACTTGGCGGCAATTTATCGAGATGAATGTCGACATATCCTGGAACGAAGAGATCGAGCCGGCCGTCGTTATCGTAATCGCCCCAGGATGCTCCCGTACTCCAACCCTTTCTTGCGAGGTTCAGTTTTTCGGCAACGTCCGTGAAGGTCCCATTACCGTTATTGTGATAGAGCCTCGATACACCAAAATTCCCTACAAAAAGATCAGGCCTGCCATCGTTATCGTAATCGCCTACGGCGACGCCCATTCCCCAACGCTCGTTCGCGACTCCGGCCTTGGTCGTAGCATCTTCGAACTTGAAACGCCCGAGGTTTCGATAAAGCGCCGCACGAGGTGCTCTTTCCTTACCTTGGACCGCCGACAATGTCGATCCATTCACCAGATAAATATCGAGCATCCCATCGCCGTCGTAATCGAAGATTGCAACACCTCCGGAAGGTGCTTCAAAGATGTAGTTCTTCTCCGGAGTGCCTGATCGGTGAACAAAATCGCGCAGTGCGGTTTTGTCTGTGAGGTCTTCAAAAATGACCGGACCTTTAGGATCGGTGATATCGATTGTGCGTTTCGTTTTGTAGTCGACCGCCGTTGCTGTCGACACTCCTCCCATAGGTTGCTGAGGCTCGGACTTCTTTGGAGGTGTTTGGGCAAGCAAACCGAACTCGATGAAAGGTATGAGGAGACCTAATACCACGACGACGCGAACAACGCGGCCGGACTGGTAGCTTGTTTTCATTCCTTAGTATTAAGGGAGACAATCGTGGGCGATCTTACCTGGTATTAATTTCGACATAGTCGCGACCAGTGTAGAACCGTAACCGGTCACCGACCTTCGTCATCATCAATGGTCGCGGACGACGGAGGGCACTATCTTTTGTCGCCGACACACTCATCAATTCCTTACCTGATAGATCCAAAAGGTTGAACTTACCGTCGTTCGTAAACCCAAAACCGTAAGCGCCGACCTCTACTGCACTACCGCCAACGGAAATTGGCGAGTCTGTAATAAAAAACCCCTGGTACTTTTCGCGAACGTCCGATGAATAACCGGACGTGTCAACCAGTCCAGAAACCACGTAACGGTTGCTGCCGAAGCGCGCCGCCGCAGCGTTGCGGATCTGAGTTGGGGCACTCAGCCCCTGAAAATAGAAGCCGGGCGGTACTACGCGAGTCAGCTCCTGACCGGCTAGCACGGTCAAAGAATCCTGCGCCGTTGCCGCCGCGGACAACGAACAAACGACAGCGACGATTGCCAACACCAAACCGGTTATGTATCTCGTCATTCTGGATTTCCTCCTGATGTCGTGCGGCAAAAGATAACATAAGAATCAGGCTGACACCGCAGGGGCATGAGAGCGTATCCCAATATCACAGCGGCAGCTGCAAGCGCGCTTCACATCCACGCACGCGTTGTCGATTCTCCAGCGTTAGAGTTCCGCCGTGTGCCTCGGCAATCTGACGCGACAACACTAGCCCGATTCCTGAGCCGCCGGCTTTCGTCGTGAAAAATGGGACGAATAGGTTTGTCGTGTTAGCTAGACCCGGTCCTTCGTCGTTGATCCAAACCTCTACATTTCCATTCCTTTGTCGCCAACCGATTTCCACCCCACCATGTGTCTCAAGCGACGCATCAACTGCATTGCGGACGAGATTGATCAGGAGTTGCTCAAGCTGCGCGTCATCGCCCTGAACTGATACTTCCGGACCGGCAACAATGTTCACCGGCAATCGCGTTTCGAGGGTCGCCACCCGCGACACTAATGCGCCGATGTTCAGCGGCTCGAAACGCGGTTGCGGCAATCGCGCGAGC
>Ga0065705_10104346_pt1 | contig 19258 bp, 15 predicted proteins | sample SwibulcommuniRL2_FD_59092 | JGI IMG/M metagenome (GOLD analysis project Ga0065705, IMG submission 59092) | Bulk soil microbial communities from switchgrass field near Rose Lake, East Lansing, Michigan, USA - RL2 Bulk Soil v2 (version 2) | ecosystem: Environmental > Terrestrial > Soil >...
GAGGTGGAGGCCGAGATCGCCCGCCGCTTCGGCCAGTCGGGTCTGGACGAAAAGGCAGCCCGGACCGTCGCGGTAGCGAAATAGTCGTGGAGGCTGCCGCGGACGAATGAATCCAGACCACGACGATTGTCGCGGGACGCACGACGAGAACGTCCAGCATCTATCCCATTCGTAGGATTCGTGCGATTCGTGGTTTCCTCCCGTTTCTTCCGCCCGAATCTTGATCCATGTCCAACCTCCGTATCGGCGTTCCCAGCAAGGGTCGTCTCAGTGAACTGGCCGGAGACCTGTTGAAACAGGCCGGTCTGAGCTTCCGTCGCCAGGAGCGGAGCCTATTTGCCCGCGTCGGCGAGATGCCGATCGACATCACCTTCCTCCGGACGGACGACATCCCAGTTCTCTGCGCCGAGGGGGCCATCGATATGGGCCTCACCGGCAGCGACCTGGTCGCCGAATCGCAGGCCGACGTGCTCACGCGGCTGGCCTTGGGTATGGGCCGCTGCAAACTGGCCTTGTGCGTACCCGACGACTCGACGATCTCGTCTCCCAGCCAGCTCGCAGGCAAGCGCGTGGCGACCAGCTTTCCCAACGTGACGCGGCAGTATTTGACCCAGCACAAGGCAGACGCTCATCTCGTGAATCTCGGCGGCTCGGTCGAGATCATGATCACGCTGGGCGTAGCGGACGCGATCGTCGATCTGGTCGAGACCGGAAGCACGCTGGCCGCCAACCGCCTTCGTGTGCTGGCCGAGATCGGCAAATACGAATCGATCCTCATCCAAAATAAAGCCCGCCGCGAAAGCGAGCTGGCCGACCGCGTCGTCCGCCGGCTGGAAGGGGTGGTTATTGCCCGCAGCTGGTCGCTGCTCGAATACAACCTGCCGCGGAATAAGCTCCCCGAAGCCGAGAAGATCACTCCCGGCTTCAACAGCCCCACGGTCAACGCCCTGGAAGACCCGGCCTGGTGCGCAGTGCGCGTGATGGTCCGCCGCGGTGAGGTGATCGAGGTGATGGAGAAGCTTGAAGCCTTGGGCGCCCACGCGATTCTGGAAACGCAGATCAATAATTGCCGGTTGTAGGTGTCCAACGTCCAACGTCCAAAGTCCAAGGTCAGGCTAAAGAGCGTCAGACTTTGGACATGGGACTTTGGACTTTGGACATGTGTCATGCACCGCTTTGTTCTCAAATCTAAGATCCACCGCGCGACAGTCACCGAGGCCGATCTCAACTACGAGGGTTCGGTCACGATCGACTCCGAACTGATGCGGGCCGCTGATATCGTCGAGTACGAGCAGGTTCACATCTACGACATCACGAACGGCAATCGGATCATTACCTATGCGATGGTCGGCCCGGCCGGGTCGGGGACGATCTGCATCAACGGGGCCGCTGCGCACAAGGTGCATCCGGGCGATCTGGTTATCCTCGCCACTTACGCGACAGTGAGCGAGGAAGAGCGCCGCACGCATAGGCCGCGCATTGTGCACGTCGATGAGCACAATCGGCAGTGCCGCTAGGCTGCGGTCACACGAGCTGTTTGCTCAGCGGCTCAATGACAGGCCGCGAATCGGCGGTGAGCAGCGACCACCGATCGGCAGGATTGTCAAGTTTTGCGACAACGAGCGACGCCTCCTTGCCCGGCGCGATGCTTCCCAGCCGATCGGCGAGGCCCAGTGCCTTGGCCCCGGCAAGCGTGCCCAGATTGAGAATTTCTTCCGGCGGCACCGCAGGATGCTCGCGGACAATGTGCCGCAACTCGGCCAGCAGCGACAAATCTGGATTGCTGGCGAGCGAGTCCGTGCCGACCGCCACGCGCACGCCGGCCGCGAGCATCTCGGCGAGCGGATAGCGGCCGTGCCGGAAATAAGCATTGGTCCGCGGGCAATAAATGACGCTCATCCGATCTCGATGGCGGGCCAGAAATTGCCAGTCGCTGTCGCTTAAGAAATTGCCGTGGATCACGAGAGCCCGATGAGCAGTCGCCAGTAGTTCCAGGTAATTCCTTGGGGCGATACCGCGCGGAATCGCGCCGGGGTGCCAGGACTTCATCGCTTGAAGCTGCTCGACGAGTGGTCCACTGTGCGAGCCGATCAGTTCCAGTTCCGCCAGCGATTCGGCCAAGTGCATCGCCACGGGAAACCGCTCCTGCGCCGACAGCTCGCAGACCTTACGCAACAGATCTGGCGACACGGTGTACGGTGCGTGGGGACTGATCCCGGGCCGGAGCCGGCGGCCCATGTCTTGGAGATCGGTGACAAAACTCTTGGCCATTGCCAACAGCGAGTCCTGCTGAGTCGCATCCAGGCCGAGCAGCTCCAAGAAAATCGTCGCATGGAGACCCGCGACTGGGAAACTTTCACGAGGCCAGCCAGGAGTCGCAACCTCGCCGACCGCCGCCGTCGCTCCGGCCTCGAGTTCCGCCAGCCCCCGCTCCGCCGCGCGCCGCCGAAACCGCTGAAAGCCGTCGGTCTCGACCATCAGGGCCTTGGCCTGGGTCCGCCGGTACTCGACGACCTTACCGATCCACTTGGGAAACGCCATGCCCGGCTCGCCCAGCGGCTTATCGAGCAGGCTGAATTCCAGGTGCGTATGCGCGTTCACCAGGCCTGGCAGCAGAGCCACATCGCCCAGATCCCGCGGCGGCCGGCCGGAAAGGTTCTCGCCGACCGCCACGATCTTGCCGGCAGCGATGGTCACGATGCCGCGCTCGACCGGCGGTTGATCGATGGGGAGGAGCCAGCGGGCTTGGACGGCGATGGGGGCAGTGGATGCCGATGGCATGGAGCGCTCCGAGTGAGTCAACTTCTCGTTCAATGTACGCCCCTCGCGCGCCTGCCGCGATAACCTATACTTGCGGATTCGTCAGTCGAAAGTCCATTGGCAGGCTAGATGCCTGCCCCACATTGATGCTCAAACGAATTCTCGTCACCGGCGGCGCGGGGTTTCTGGGGTCGCATCTTTGCGAGCGGCTCGTGGAGGCGGGGCACGACGTGATCTGCCTCGATAACTTCTTCACCAGTCAGAAAACAAACGTCGCTCACCTTTTGGGCCGGCCAAACTTCGACCTGGTGCGGCACGACGTGACGATGCCGATCCATCTCGAAGTCGATGAGATCTACAACCTCGCCTGCCCGGCGGCCCCCGGCCATTACCAGTTCAATCCGATCAAGACGATGAAGACGTCGGTCCTGGGGGCGATCAACGTGCTGGGAATGGCCCGCCGCTGCCGGGCCAAGGTGCTGCAGGCTTCGACGAGCGAGGTGTACGGCGACCCCACCGAGCACCCGCAGCGCGAGACGTACCGCGGCAACGTCAACCCGCTCGGTCCGCGGGCCTGCTACGACGAAGGAAAGCGGGCCGCCGAGGCCCTGTTCATGGACTACCACCGCCAGAACCGGATCAACATCCGCATCGTCCGCATCTTCAATTCCTACGGCCCGCGAATGCACCCGTTCGACGGCCGCGTCGTCTCGAACTTCATCCGCCAGGCCCTTGGGGGTGAAGACATCACGCTCTACGGCGACGGCCTACAGACGCGCTCGTTCTGCTACCGCGACGACCTGGTCGAGGGACTGATCCGGATGATGAAGGCTCCCGACGACTTTACGGGACCGTGCAATCTTGGCAACCCGCACGAATTCACAATGAAGCAGTTGGCCGAGCTGGTGATCGAACTCACGGGCGCGAAGTCACAAATCGTGCACGAGCCCCTTCCGCCCGACGACCCGGTCCGCCGCCAGCCGGATATCACACTCGCGCGGACAAAGCTCGGCTGGGAACCGACAACCCAGCTCCGCGAGGGGCTGGCAAAGACGATCGCCTGGTTCCGGACGATCAAGCTCGGCGATTACCGGCCGCCGACGCCGAACTATTGATTTCAGATTTAGGATTTCAGATTTCAGATTGGAGAATGCAGTGGTATGTCTGCAAATCTGAAATCTGCAATCTGCAATCTGAAATTCGAACACGAGCGCCATAAGCCTCCCACCCCGCTGACGCGCCCGCGGGAACTAGTGCTCTGCTGCGCTCCGATGCGGAGCAACGTCAACCTGTCGAATATGGTCCGCACAGCGGGCTGCTGCGGGATTGCGCGGGTCATCGCTTGCGGCAGCCCGAAGATCGATAAGTCAATTGCCCGTGATGGGGCAGACCAGGTCAAGATCGAGGTCCATCGGACTCTGCCGCCGGTTCTGAAGGAGTTGAAGGCCGACGGCTACACGCTTGTGGGCCTGGAGCAGGCGACTAACTCGGTCAGCCTGCACAACTATCGCTTTCCGCGCCGCACGGCTCTTGTCCTCGGCAACGAGCGGCTCGGCCTGACCGACGAAGAACTGGGTCTGGTGGATGTGGTGGTCGAGATTCCCGTCTGGGGAATGCCGCACGCTTACAACGTGGCTACGACGGCAGCGATGGCCATGTATGAGTATTGCCGGCAGTGGCCGGAGGGATGAGTGGGTGGGTGAGTGGTGTGCGCGATCGACAATTTCACAGCGTACTAGGTACTCAGTACTGAGTACTCAGCTCAGTACTCGCTCGGGCACCACTCACCCGCTCACCTACTCACTGTCCACCCGATACAGCGGCAAATACCGGTAATACACCTCGAGGGTCAGGCACGAGAGGCTCGTGACCATCAGTCGGCCGCCCTGTGCACCCCAGGGATCATCGACAGGTTTGGCGGGATCCCAACTGCCGGCGGCACAGCCGCCGCGCAGCCCGCCGGCAGAAACACCGCGGTCCTGCGTGTCGATCAGAATCCGCCGCAGCTTCCGGTTCCAGGCGTCCCATTCGGGACCGGGGACGTTGTGCATCGCCTGCGTGGCGTAGTACCAGTAGTACGTATTGCGGTCGTCGAGCTCTGGCGGATGCTTTGTCAAATACTCGATCCCGCCCAGCACCACCGGATCACTCCGGCGGGCGCCAAGATACTGCGAGGTCAAGAGGCCCACCGACGTCATTGTGCTCGTTGGCCGTCCCCCAGGCAGATAGCTGAAATCGCTGCCGTACGTGCCGCTTGCACAGAGTTTCAGATATCGCTGCGACCCGTCGAAGGCGGCGGGGTTTACTTTGAGGCCCGCCATTTGCCCGCTCTTGAGGGCCATCACCTGCCAACCGAAGACGGAGGTGTCGCCGTCGTCCGAGCCGTGGCTATAGCGCCAGCCTCCTTGGCGGTTCTGGCCCGACTCGATGAATCGCAGGGCCGCCTGAGCCGCGATGCCGACGCGCGAATCCCGGGTCATGCCATACGCCTCGCACAGGGCGATTGTGGCCAGGCCGTGGGCGTACATTTGGTGTTCGCCGCCGGAAAGGTCGCCGCTGGGCTTTTGGTTCTTGAGGAGCCAATTGATGCCGCTGTTGATCGACTTTTGGTAGCGACCTTCACTCTGGTGCGTTTGTCCTGCGGCCAGAAACGGCAATAGACCCAGGGCCGTGGCGGCTGCGTCGGATTGCGCCTGGCCGGGCCCGGAACAAAAGCCGCCCTTGCAGCGCGGCGCGTGGTTGAGGCTCCAGCTGCCGTCGGTGTTTTGATGGCGAGCCAACCAGTTGAGGGCTCCAGCCACAGCCTGTTCACTGGGCCCGGTGGCACCGTCCTTATGAGTCTTGCCGCGAATGCCATAGGGAGATGCAATACCGCCAATCGTCACGCCGCCGCCTGGACCCGTGGGAAGTGTGCTGCGCAGCAGCGGCCCCATACCGCCAACTGGAATGTTCAGGCTCCCCAATGGTGCGCCTTCCAGCCCATTGCCACCTGGCTGGTCAACGGCGTCTCGATACTCGCTAATGTTTGCTGCCAGCGGATCGGTTGCCGGCGGTTCGGCGTTCAGATTCTCCAGATCAATCGCTGTGGGTTCGTAAGTCGTTGGCGCGACCAGCTCGAACGGCTCGATGCTGGTGACTGTCAGGGTCGCATCTTCCACGGCTTCAAATTCGGCCGAGCGCTGGATGACTCGTGCGACGTGAATCGTCCCCAGCACCAGCGCCAGCAAGACCATCAGGCCCAAGTGAATCGCCAGGCTGGCCAGCCACGACTGCGTGCCAGCAGCAACGATCAATGCCTTGATCCACTCGGCGACGCGCGCACCGCGATCCGGGAAAGCTGCCTGGTCGGTCATGGCCGCGGCTCCGAGGGGAGGGCAGTGAAGAAGGCTGCCTGGGATTCGCCGCACGCCGATCGAACTATTCCCTCAAGGTTGACTCAGCTGCGACGAGCCACCAACAATCGAGACTATGTCAGAACCGATAAAGTCCCGGCTCATACCTCGAATTCTGATCGCCAGCGTTGTCCTCATCGCGCTTGCTGCGCTAGCCTTGGTCGGCCTGTTCATCGCCAACCATCGCCGGCCCTCGGGTCCGGTCAATGTCGCTCTGCGCAATAAGCTGGTCGGTACGTGGGTGGGCGATCACGGCACCATACTGGTATTTCAAAGCGACGGGACGGCCATTTCTCGCTCGGCAAAAGGAGACCGACAGCCAATGAGCCTTACTTGGACCGTCTCGGGAAATGAGCTAGCGATCTTTACGGACACTCAGAACCGAATCAATCGTTTCGTCTTCAATCAGCCCGTTGCGTGTCAAGAAATCGTGGAAATAGCGCCGGACCGCCTGGAGTTGATTGACCGCTCCAGGCGCGGCAACGTTCTTCATTTGCGGTTCAAAAAGATAAATGGCACCGCGCCGAGGAATGCGCCGTAGGCCGTTATGGCCTGGAGCAAAGTTGCTCCCGGTGCATTGGAATTGAAAATCAATTCGCGGGGCTCCGGGACCAGGTTTGGTCCCGGCTAAGAGAGTTGGGCGGCGTTACCTCGCCCCTAGGGCCTGCGCCTTGCGCACCAGATCGACGAACTCGGCACGATAGCCGTTCGGCTCGGTGTCGATCGCGCCACCTGCAATTTCAGCCACGGCGGCGAGGTTGCCCGAGCCGCGGTGCTCGCTGCCGCGGAGAATCATGCCGAAGCTGGCGACGGCCGCGGCGAACTGCAGGTCTTTCGAGGCCGCGCTAAACTGCCCGCCGCGCTCCTTCAGCGGGAATTCAATCATCCGGCTTTCGACGCCGTCAGGCTCCTTGAAGCGGAGCTTGAGGGTCAAGAGCTCGCCGCTGGCAGCGGCTTCGGTGAACCTCTCTGCTCCCGGAACGCCACGGAGGGCGCTGCTGCCCACGGCCGCGCCGTGGGGCCCTACAGCCCCTGGCTCCTGGCTCCTGGCTCCTGTCCCCTGATACTTCAGCGGTTCGCCCACGTGAGGCGCCGCGGCCTCTTGCTTTGCTCCAACTGGCACCAGTTCATACAGGGCCGTCACGGTGTGCCCCGCGCCAATCTCGCCCGCGTCCTTCTTGTCGTTATTGAAGTCGGCGGCGGCCAGCACGCGATTCTCATAGCCCAGCAGGCGATATGACGCGATTTGGGCTGGGTTGAACTCAATCTGAATCTTCACGTCCTTGGCGATCGTCACCAGGTTCTCGCTCATTTGCTCGACGAGAACCTTCCGCCCTTCGCGGACGCCGTCGATGTAGGCATAGACGCCATTGCCGTTGTCGGCCAGCTTCTCCAGCTTGCCGTCCTTGAGGTTGCCGGTGCCAAAGCCGAGCACGGTAAGGAACGTGCCGCTGGCCGCCTTCTCCTTGATGAGCTGCACCAGGGCATCGTCGCTGGTGATGCCGACATTCAGGTCGCCGTCGGTCGCCAGGATGACGCGGTTGGTCCCGTCCTTGAGGAAATACTGTGCCGCCTGTTCATACGCGAGCTGAATCCCCGCGCTGCCGTGCGTCGAACCGCCGGCCGACAGCGAATCGATGGCCGCCATAATCTTCTCTTTCTCGTGGCCCCGCGTCGGCGGCAGCCGCAGGCCGGCCTCGCCCGCGTAGGTCACGATCGAGACGCGGTCGTTCTCGGTCAGCTCGGCGACGAACATCATCAGCGTCGTCTTGAGGAGCGGCAGCTTGTTGGCGTCGGCCATCGAGCCCGACACGTCGAGCAGGAACGTGAGGTTGCTCGGCGGCCGCTCGGAGCGGTGGACTTCCTTGCCCTTGAGGCCGACGCGGAGCAGCAAATGCCCTGCGTTCCACGGACACTCGGCGGCTTCCATATTCACCGAGAAGGGTTCGCGGCCGCTCGGCTGCGGGTAGCTATAGGTGAAGTAATTGACCAGCTCTTCGATCCGCACGGCGCTCGGCGGCGGCAGGCGTCCTTCGTTCAGAAACCGCCGCACGTTCGCATACGACGCCGTATCGACGTCGATCGAGAAGGTCGAGAGCGGGTCCGACAGCGGCGAGAGGAACGCGTTTTCGGCGATCGGTTCGTATTGCTCGCTGCCGACCTGCTCGCCGTCGGCGAATAGACGGCCCTTCTGCTCGGCCCGCATTCGAAAAGCGAGTTCGTACTCGGCCTGGCTGACGCGAACTCCATGTTCGGCAGCTTCGCGCTCGAGCTGATTTTGAAACTTTCCACCCTCGGCTCCTCCGGCAGTTCGCTGCGATAACGCAAGGTTTTCGTTGAGCTTTTGAATCTCCGCCAAGTCCGCTGCGTTGCCGTTAGCCGTTCCCGGGGGCGCGGACTCAAACGAGCGTCGCTGGCCGCTAATTCCTGATCCGGGCATCGCACCGGCCAGTTCGCCAGGGTAACGTTCGCCTCCGCCGTAGCCATAGCCGCCTGAGCCACGGGCAGCCCCGCTGCCGTTCATCGCACGACCACCGGGAGAACCGCCAGCCTGCCCGCCACCGGCCAAAGGAGCCCCGCCGCCGTATCCCGCTCCACTGCTGTTTGCGGGGACGTTACCTGACGGGATCAATCCACTGTAGGAAGCCGATGGCGGCGCCTCCGTTGCCGGCACGGCGACCTTATAACCCGCTGATTGTCCCGCAGCTTCGGGCGAGCCCGTGGTCTTGGGGTTAATAGCCAAGTTGTGCGGCTCATCTTGCTCCGCGGCCACTCGAGGCGCGGACCATTCATATTGCTCCGCGGCGCGGGGGCCCGTTACCGACATCCGCCAGGCGATCCCATCTTGCTCTCGTGTCGCACGCGGCGTGACCATCAATGTCATGTCGTCGCCGGTAGTCGTACTGGGTGAGGTTGAGGCAAAGGCGTCGCGCTTGTCAGATTCACTCGCGGGATCGAGAATCTGCCTCTTTATCCCAGAACTGCTAAGTGCTTTCTCCACCTCCAGGTCCGCTCGAAGTTGCTTTAGTGAATTGCTGGCTGCCATCTGACGAGCTGCGTTTCGCGACATTTGCACCGCAGGCACGGACAGTCCAATCAGCAACACGCCAATGCCGCCCATCACAACCCACTCGACCACGCTCGGCCGCCGCCAGCGACGCTGGCTCGCAGCAGGCTCGACCTTTTCCACGACTTCTAGCTGGGCCAGTTTTGATTCGATTGCCGCGCGCAACTCGACCGAGGTTGCGGGCAGCGGCTCGGCATTGCGGGCTCTGGAAACGGCCGCGGCGAGCGCTTGCACTTCGCGGACTTGTTCGGCGCAGGTCTCTTGACCTCGCCGTGTGCCAGACCGCAGGTCTCCCGGCGCCGCGCCAAGACCTTCGGTCAGACGTTGGGTGGGGTCTTGAGACCCGCGCCCATCATCGCCCCCTTCACCGATCGCCGCTTTTACCGCCGCCAATTCCTCGCCGTGCAGTTGCCCCAGGGCATAGGCAGTGAGCTGCTCGGGCTGAATCTTGGAGGGCTGAATATCCGACGTATGGCGATCGCCGTTCTGACTGGACATGGCGTAACCCCTGGTATTGACTCTGTACGTCCCGCCGGCCCGGCGGGACTGCATCTACCGCGATGTTGATCCACTCGCAATTCGATTTCCCACCGGGCCGGCGGGATTTACTTCCAACAACTCCCGCACCTGCGGCTGCTCGCGGAGTGCCTTCAGTCCCCGATGCACGAGCACCCGCACGTGCCCTTCATGCCGCTCGACGATGCGGGCAATCTCGGCATACGTGAACCCCTCCGCCCACAGATCAATCGCCTCCCGCTGGCTGAGCGGCAGGCGGTGGATCAGCCGCCGGAGCAGCTCGTGCAGGTCGGCCTTCTCCGCGCGGCAGGCGGGATCGGCGTCGCGGCCCGTCACATGATCACCCTGATCGACCTCGGCCTGCCGCTCGCGGGCGTGCGTCCTCAAGAGGTCGGTCGCCCGATTGCGGCAGACGGTGTAAAGCCAGGCTGCCAGGCGACTGTTTGTAGTAGGCACACTCGGTGTGCCGTTGCCTGTCGTGCCCTTAGTGGCAGACGGCACACGGAGTGTGGCTACTACTTTGTCGTCGCACAGCTTCAAAAACGCATGCTGCACGGCATCGCGGGCCAGATCGGCATCGCCCAGCAGGCGCAGGGCATAGCGCATCAGGCGGCCCTCGTACTCGCCAAGAGCCTCCAGCACCCACCGTCGCCGCTGGCTTGCAGCGTCTTCTGGCCCGTCACTCATGGTCAATCCTTGCTGACTGCCGGCCTCCAGAGATACGACGGGGCAGCGGGGGTTTCGTTACGGCCTGTTACGTTAAACAGCATGATACAATTGCTACATGAGCGCCCCGCCTGCAGGCTCCCCCTCTCCCAATCCCCCGCTCTCCCCCTCATCTTCCAATCCTCCACGCCGCGTCGCCATCATCGGCGGCGGCATTGCCGGCCTGGCAGCAGCTCACCGGCTGTGGGAACTCAATCCGGCCGCCGAAATCAATCTGTTTGAGGCGAGCGGCCGGCTCGGGGGAGTGCTGCAGACCGACCGCACTCGTGAAGGCTGGCTGATCGAGCGCTCGGCTGACATGTTCACGACGCGCGAGCCGTGGGCCCTCGACCTGTGCCGGCGGATCGGCATCGCCGACGAGCTGATTGAGACCGACCGCCGCTTTCGCCGGGCATACGTAGTCCGTCGCGGACGGCTCGTGCCCGTGCCCGAGGGCTTCACGCTGATGAGCCCGGCCCGCATCTGGCCGATCATCACAACGCCGATTTTGAGCCTGCGCGGGAAGCTGCGGCTGGCGTGGGAGTACTTCGTCGCCGCGAAGAAGGACGAAGCCGACGAAAGCCTCCAGTCGTTCGTGGTCCGCCGCTTCGGCCGCCAAGCCTTCGACCGCCTCGTCCAGCCGCTGATTGGCGGCATCTATACGGCCGACCCCGCCAAGCTCTCGGTTCAAGCGACGCTGCCGCAGTTCGTCGAAATGGAACGGGAGTTTGGGAGCTTGATTCGAGGAATGCGGGCGTCGGGAGGGCGAGGCTCCCGCCGAGCCGAGGCGAGCGGGGGGCGGGGCGCTGCCGGCGAAGCCGGTGGTCCCCCTGAGCAGTCAGGAGCCAGGGGACAGGAGCCAGGGGACAGCGGACAGGGGACAGGCGCGCGATATGGATTGTTCCTCGCACCACAAGGCGGCATGCAGCGATTAGTCGAAGCACTTGCCACGCGCCTGCCGCCTGACTTTTTGCGCCTAAATGCAAAAGTCGAGAACGTGCGTCCCGCAGGCCTAGCCGAACCTGGAAGCGGTTGGATATTGCAAATCCGCGGCGAATCGTTCGCACCGCGATTCGACGCGCTCATCGTCGCGACACCCGGACCCGTCAGCTCTAAATTGCTCGCAAGCGTCGATCAACAACTCGCCGACCTCATTAGCCGCGTTGAATACGCCGGCTGCTCGGTCGCAGTGCTCGGCATTCGCCGCGACCAGCTTGCCCGACCACTGGCCGGATTTGGCTTCGTCGTGCCAGCGATCGAGCGACGGCAGATTATCGCGGGCAGCCTCGCGAGCATGAAGTTTCCCGGCCGGGCCCCGGAAGGCAAGCTGCTGCTGCGGATCTTCGTCGGCGGCGCCTTGCAGCCGGAGCTGGCGACGCTGCCCGACGATCGGATTCGCCGAATCGTCCTTCACGAGCTGAGCGAGCTGCTAGGCCTCGCCGGTGAGCCGGAGTTCTTCGAAGTCGCGCGGTGGCCCGGCATGATGCCGCAGTATCACGTCGGCCATTTGGAACTGGTGCGGCAGATCGAGGAGCGGGCCGCAACAATTCCCAATTTCGCCTTGGCCGGCAATGCTTACCGCGGCGTCGGCATCCCCTTCTGCATCAGAAGCGGCGAGGCAGCCGCCGAGTTCCTCTGCGGCCAACACGCATTGCCTGTGCGATGACGCTAGCACCGCGAGCCTTTGGCGTTGCGGCTCGCTGGGCGTCTCCCTACGATTCCCGCCCCGAGAATCAAGGACGATCGCTCGATGGGCCGCCCTGCCAATCGCCGGATGGAACCGGCGCGAAACCAGCCTCTCTTGCCGCGCGCCGAGCGCCGCGCGCGAGGCATCTACTACACGCCGCCCGAGGTCGTTCGCAAACTAGTCCGCCTGACACTCGACGGCTTTCCAGCCCGAAGCGTCAGCGAGCATACGCCTGCAAAGGCGGTCCGCATTCTCGATCCCGCCTGCGGCGCAGGGGCGATGCTCGCCGAGGTGCGAGCCCAGTGGCAGGGACCTGGCTTGTTAGAACTCTTTGGCGTGGATAGCAATCCGCAGGCGGTTGCAACGGCACGAGCGGCCTTGGCGCCCGCGTCAATCTGGCAAGGCGACGCCCTCTTTGACCACCGCCTCGATCGGCTCGCTCCGTTTGATGTGGTCATAGGAAATCCGCCGTACGTCAATATCCGCCAACTAGCCAAAGGCACGCCTGCCGAGCAGATCGCGCGGCTCCGTCATCGATTCCGCACGGTCCGCGGCAACTTCGACCTCTATGTGCCGTTTGTCGAGCGGGCTTTGGAGCTGCTAAAGCCCGGCGGCCGCTGCGGCCTCGTCCTCCCCAACAAGTGGGCCACGCTCGATTACGCCCGCCCTTTGCGCGAGCTGCTCTTTGCCGAGACGACAATCGAGCACGTCGTGGACTTGTCGGACGAGCGCGTCTTTGCCGAGGCCAGCGTCTATCCGCACCTGCTTGTATTCCGCAAGAATCCGCCGACGAAATCACACGCCGTGCAGGTTGAATCGCACGGCCAACGAGCAGCGGTCCCGCAGCGGTTGCTTTCGCCTGCCGCGATTAGCTTCGCCGCGCCGCTGGATATCGAATCGCGCGTCGCGACGAAGCCGCTGGGCGAATTGGCCGTCATTTCGTGCGGCACACCTGGCTACTCGGCCCACCGCGTGGCGGCGGCGCTATATGACGTGGGAGGGCGAGGTTGCTGTCGCTCCGCACGAGGCCAGTTCACTGCCGACTTCATTACCAGCGGCAACATCGACCGTTACGAGATCGCGCTCGGCAACGTCCGCTACCTCGGCCGACTCTACGAGCGTCCCGTCCTGCCGCTCGATTCGCCTGCGCTGACCGCTCGGCAGCGGCAGCTGTTCGCCAGCCAAAAGATCGTCGTGGCCGGCCTCTCGCAGCGCCTCGAAGCCGCTTGGGACGACCTCGGCCTGGCCCTGGGAGTGCAGGTCTATGCATTAAGCAAATGGCAGTTCGATCCGCACTATCTGCTGGCCCTGCTCAACTCAAAACTGCTCTCGTACCTCTTTCGCACGCGTTACGCCGCCAAGCGCTTGGCCGGCGACTATTTGGCCATTAACAAAGGGCAGCTCGCGCAACTTCCAATCGCACTTCCGCATGGCGAGATCGGCAGTCTGTGGCGGAAACAGTCGCGCCTCGAGGGAAAGTCGCCATTCGCGCAAGCCGCTCAACCCTTTGACGCACGCATTGACCGGCTCGTCTTTCGACTCTATCAGCTGACCAAAGCGGAGATAGCAGCGGTCGAGGCTCACTTCGAGAAGCTCGGTCGCCGCGCCGCTTAGGCTACCTTGCGTGAGTTCTCGCCCGCGACCATTTGCCAGCGGACTAGCTCGACGAGCGCGGGGTCGGAGTGGGCAAGCGACTGGAGCAGACCCCGTTCGGTCGTCGCATCGAGGGCATTAAGAATTTCCACGACGTGGCCGGCGCTATCAGCATCCTTCGACGAGTCGCTGGGTAGTTTTGCAACTTGTCCCGCCAATACGCGCTCAACTTCCTGGATGATTTCCGGGCTGGTTGGCCCCAAATCGGCCATGCGGCGAAGTACGGTTAGCGCCATCTCCAGCGGCAAGGCCTGGACGATCTGGGCGGCATGCGCCGGCGGCAGATGCGACAGGATGAGGGCGATCGTCTGCGGATTCTCGTCACGAATAAGAAACAGCAGGTCCTGGGGATCGACATCCTTTAGTCTGCTAAAGGGCAGGGGGACAGCGCCCGCCTGGTGGTCGCTTTGCACAGGCGAACTGGGGTTTGCCACGGCGAACTCGCGAATGACCGCCTGCTGCTCATCGCCGCTGGGTTGACCCAACCTGGCAATCTCGGCAGAGACCAGCTCGACCTCCTGGGCCGTCAATTTCGCCAGCAGACTGGCCGCCTGATCCTCGCTTAGGCTCAATAGCAGGATTGCCGCTTTGCGAAGGTGCTCATCGGCCATGGGCAAGGCGAGAAATCAAGCGACAGCGGGCGCACCACATCAGATGCGCGGAGTATCGGCAATTCGCGCGGCCGCGCCCAGAGAGAATGTCGCCCAGCAAGATCGACCGCAGCCTAATTCCAATCGCGTTCAATCTCGGCCGGATCGGCCACTTCCGACGCGGCAACACCGGTCACTTGCTCCATCAGCCAGCGATCGAGGTCGCTGAGCATCTGTGTCGTCATCTCGTCGTCGCACGGATACTGCCGCAGCGTGACGCACATGGCGGCTGCATGAAATAGCTTCAGCTCCTGGCAAACCTGGTCGATCGGGTAGGTCTGCGAGTCGCGGCAATGTGCCAGAAGCAACGGAAACTTGTGAAGCTGCGCAAGTCTGGCAAGCGGCATTTGCCCCTCGGGGAATGCGCCACCGATCGACACCGCGCCGGCGAACCTCTCCGGACTGCGCAAAGCAATCCGCAGGGCCATCGTGCCACCCGACTGAAAGCCCGCCAGAAAGATGCGAGAGCCGTGAATGTTGAATCGTTGGCGCGTCTTCGCAATTGCGTCGGCGACGCGCTCCTCGGCAGCGGCGATGCCTTCGGCTGATTGCGGCCAGGCAAAGCCGCGACATTCGGCCGCAGCCGGCCCGCGCACACCCAAGCCCACGTAGTTCCGTGTGCTAACCAAGGGAATTACCCGCGCCAGCTGCCGCTCGTCGCCGCCGGCACTGTGCAGCCAGACCAGCAGCGGGTAGGAATAGTTTGCTTCATACCCCTCGGGGGCAAAGTACGAAAGCACATCGCCGGCTGGCGTCGGCTTACGGACGCGGGCGGCATCGACGCGGCGGTGCGGCGTTGGCGGCGGTTTGGTGGTCGTGGCAGTCGGGGGCGCGGCGGGAGCAAACAAGCGATTCATGACGGTTGGCGCTCTTCAGGAAGGATTGGAGGGAGCGGACTGGCGTCCGCGGCGCGGCGCAATCGACCTTGCGGGACGATGCACCACAATTGCCCGCAAGGGGCGGAAGGAAGCGCTGCCGCCAGAGCCTGGGGGCTGGGCAGAAGCACTCGATTCGATCGACCGCGAAGTGGATAAGGATGCGGCCAAGCAGCGGGTTCCGTTTTCAGGTTTACGGCCGGGCGCCGCGTGAATCTGGATCCCACGCGACGAGCGGCATCCTGCCGGAGGTGTTCGCACTCTCGGATCGCGAACGGTCCGAGATGCTTTGCGAACGTGCGGGAGTTGTACGGCAGTGGCAAGGGACTGTCAACGTCAGAGCGAGTTCGGATGCTAGCGAGCAGGCACTAGGCCTTGGCGACAAGATCGTTCATCGACTTGACAAGCGACTTCACCGCGCTCACGCTGTTGTTGAAGGCGGCTTGCTCCTCTGGATCAAGCTTGAGTTCGACCACCTTCTCGACGCCGCGCGCGCCAAGAATCACCGGCACGCCGACGTAGTAGCCGCCCACGCCATACTCCTTGTCGCAATATGCGGCACAGGGGATAAGGCGCTTCTTGTCGCGGACGATCGCCTCGACCATTTGCGCCGTGGCCGCCGCCGGAGCATAGTAGGCGCTGCCCGTTTTGAGGAGCGAGACGATTTCCGCGCCCCCGTTGCGCGCCCGATCGACAATCGCTTTGAGCTTCTCTTCCGATAAGAGCCGCCGCACCGGAATGCCCCCGACGCTCGTGCAGCTAGGCATCGGCACCATCGTGTCGCCGTGACCACCCATCAAAAGCGCCGATACATCTTCGACGCTCACGCCCAATTCCATTGCCAGGAACGTGCGATAACGGGCCGTATCGAGCACGCCCGCCTGCCCGCACACGCGGCCAGGCGGAAAGCCGGTGACCTTCCAGACTTGCTGGACCATTGCGTCGAGCGGATTGCTGACGACGATCACCACGGCCTTGGGGCTGGTCGTCTTTACGTTCTCGGCGACCGAAGTGACGATTTTCGCGTTCGTCGCCAGGAGGTCGTCGCGGCTCATGCCCGGCTTGCGGGCGATTCCGGCCGTGATCACGACGACGTCGCTGCCCGCTGTGGGGCCATAATCGGTGCAGCCGACGATGTTCGCGTCGAAGCCGACAATCGGCGAGGCCTGCATCAGGTCAAGGGCTTTGCCCTTGGGCATGTTCTCGGTAACTGGGATATCGACCAGCACGATGTCGCCCAGTTCGGCAGCGGCGCACCAGTGGGCGCACGTGGCCCCCACGTTCCCCGCGCCGACGATCGTAATCTTCGCGCGACCCATTTTTGTGCTCCTCTCACCGCGTGGTGTTTTGCCGCGTCGCTTGCTACGCGTTTTGCAATTCTCGTGAAGACCCGAATATGGGCTTATCCGCAGCACAGTCAAGGGGCACGCTTGCGTGCGCGGCGCGAAACCGCAGTGACAAGCCGACCCACCCTTGTGAAATCTGACGGATTCGCGCAGCCGGCGTGTCTGAACCGGAGCCAGCCGCCGCTATGCCAAGTGGAGGCTACCATGTCCTGGAAGGAAGCGTTCGCCACGCACGTCGGCCCCGGTGCGCTGTGCGGATTGACGCTGGGCGATTGGTTCCGGCTGTTATGGGCCAACCGTTTTTCCGTCGATCTGGCGTACTGGCCGCGGGCCGCGATGGTCACTGCAGGGTCGCTACAGAATTCCGCCTTCGCATTCTGGGAGAAATGGCGTTACGACGCCGCGATCCGGGCCACCGAGCCCCGGCCGCCACTGTTCATCCTTGGCATTTGGCGGAGCGGGACAACGCACCTGCACAACCTGCTGGCCCGCGACCAGCGATTCGCATATCCCGACTTCTTCGAAGTCTTCTATCCGCACACATTTATTAGCACGGGCTGGCTCAACCGGCGCCTCTTGGCAAAATTCCTCCCCGAGCGGCGACCACAGGACAACGTGCGGATGGCAATTGACGAGCCGCAAGAGGACGAGTTCGCCCTGAATTGCCTCACGCAGATGTCGTGGGTGCTGCTATGGACGTTTCCCCGCGGCGCCGAGCACTACGAGCGGTTTCTCACGTTGCGCCGCGCCAGTCCCGAGGAAGTCGCACACTGGCAATCGGCGTTGAAATGGTTTGTGCAGAAACTGACGTATTGTCATGGCCGGCCATTGGTGCTCAAGTCGCCGGCCCATACCGGACGGATCAAACTGCTCTTAGAAGCGTTTCCGGACGCCCGGTTCATCCACATTCACCGCAATCCTTACAACGTATTTCAGTCGTCCCTGCATTCTGCGAGGAAGGCCATTCCCTATTGGACGCTCCAGCGGCCCGACCATGCCAACCTGGAGGAGCGGACCCTGGATCAGTACCAGGAAATCTATGAGGCGTATTTCGACGAGCGGCATCAGATTCCCGCTGGCCGATTGCACGAGGTGAGGTACGAGGATCTGGTGGCCGATCCGATCGGCCAGTTGCGGGGTGCTTATGAGGCCTTGCAGCTTCCGGACTTCGGAGTGGCCGAACCAGCGATCCGCGAATACCTCGCGTCGATCCGCGACTACGAAACGAATCGCTTCTTCGAAATCGAGCCGCCGTGGAAAGAGGCCGTCGCCCGCCGCTGGCGACGGTCTTTCGACGAGTGGGGGTATGCAACGTGACGGTTCTGGCGAGGACGGGTAGCCACGGATGGAACACAGATGAAGCACGGATGGGCAAATCGATTTCAACGAACCACAAAGTCACGAAGGCTACGAGAATTGATCAATAGGGAAGTGGACCCTTTCGAGTTCTTTGCTTCGCGCCCCTTGCAACTTCGTGGTTCCACCACGCGAATCGCGAGATGAACCTCTCACCCAGTCGTGCCCTATAATCCGTGTTTCATCTGTGTTTCATCCGTGGCTCCTTGCCCTCGATCGGTGAAGCGTGGTTTTCGGCTCGTGGTTTCGTTCCGGCCGCAGGAAGCAGTTGCTCGCCCAGCCGCTGTCCGGCCCGTGGCGGGCTATCATCGAGCAGAACGTCGCCGTGTACCGCCTACTGTCGTCCTCGCAGCAGCGCAAACTGGTCGATGACCTGCGGATCATTGCCGCCGAACGGCGCTTCACCGGTTGCAAGGGGCTGGTCATCACCGACGAAATCAAGGTCACGATCGCGGCCCAAGCGGCACTTTTGCTGCTGGGCGAAGAGGGCTACTACTTTGACCGGGTGACCAGCTTCCTCATCTATCCCTACAAGATGATCCTGCCCGCGCATGGGATCCGGCCTTCCTCGGACCAGGACGATCTTGACGAGCGCGTGATCCTGGGTCAGGCCTTTCAGCAGGGGGAGATCATTCTGTCGTGGCCCGATTGTCTGGCGGGTGGGCGAACGGCGGACGACGGCGAGAACGTCGTGTTGCATGAGCTTGCCCATCATCTGGACGGTTTGGACGGCCACATGGGCGGGTCGCTGCCGGGCCTGGCCAGCGATCGGCAGGACCACTTTCACCGGGTCTTCGAGGCAGCGCTCGACCAACTCCGGCGCAATCTGGCGGACGGAGCAGACACCGTGCTCCTTCCCTCCGCGGCGGAGAGCACGACGGAACTGTTCGCTTATGGAACCGAGTGTTTCTTCGAACGGCCGCGAGAACTGCGCGGGCAGTATCCAGATCTGTTCGAGTGTTTGCGCGAATTCTACAAGGTCGACCCATCGGAGTGGTTTGGTGGAGGCAAGTCGGTTGATGCGTCCGCAATCGAGGACGAGGAGGAGGACGAGGACGAAAACGACAGCTTGTCAGATTCGCCGGCCAATTTGCCGCCACTGGACACTGCCGATCAGCACTTCGCCCGCGGGCAGGAGTTCTTCGAAGCGGGACGGTGGGACCTCGCGGCGGCGGACTTCAATCGGTGCGTCCGGATCGATCCCGACGACCTGGAGGCGATCGTCTGGCGCGGCCGATGTTACCTCTATCA
>Ga0065705_10002076_pt1 | contig 19240 bp, 21 predicted proteins | sample SwibulcommuniRL2_FD_59092 | JGI IMG/M metagenome (GOLD analysis project Ga0065705, IMG submission 59092) | Bulk soil microbial communities from switchgrass field near Rose Lake, East Lansing, Michigan, USA - RL2 Bulk Soil v2 (version 2) | ecosystem: Environmental > Terrestrial > Soil >...
GGCTGCCGCTGCCGGTTCTTGCGGTTGCTGCGGCGGCTCAGGCTCCACGTAGGGCGTGGCCGGCTTCTTCTCGGGCTCCTGCCCTTCGGGAATCGTGAGCGGTGCCAGCGTGCTACTCATTTGGAAAGGACCTCGCGCAGCGACTTGAGCGTGTCGCGCAGCATCTTCTCGGTGTCCTGCTGGGCCGGCGTCGTCGGGTTGGTCGGCGTCGTCTTCAACTCGGCGTCACGCGATAGGCCCAAGAGCGCGTTGTAGGTGTCCTCCCATGCCTTCAAGGATTCTGCCCGCTGCTTCTCGAATGCAGCCTTCGCCTCCGGCGTCGCATCCTCTGGCGGGTTCGCGTTCTGGATCAGCTCGATGCGCTTCTTGATGGTCTCCAGGTCCTTGTTCTCCTCAACCGTCGAGTCCTTGACCTTCTTGCCGGCAAGCCGCTGCGCCCGCACGTTGGCCGCGGAACGCGCCGCGTCACCCCACAGTCCGAGACTGTCGATTCGCTCGCGCATCGGCTGCGGCAATGACTCGACGCTGGCAGCGGGGTCTTGCACAAAGACCTTCTCGACTTGGTCCATCATGTCGGCTCGCGCCCGTTGCCGTGCCTGATACGCCTCGTCGAAGTGGTGCTCGATCTGCGCGAGCGTCTTGCGGTAGACATCGGCCGACACCCGCTTGTTCTCACGCTCGTAGTCGAGGATCTCCTTCGCGATGCGCTGCTGCTCGTCGAGCGCCATGCCTTGGCGGGTCGGCTCGCGAACGATTGCCGTGAACAGGTCGAGCGCCTTCTCGTCGTCGTCCGACTGCTGCACGAGCCGGCGCAGGTCGTCGAGTCGCTCCGGGTGGATCTCATGCGCCGCCGTCGCCTTCGTCAGCATGGCGCGAGCGCCGGCCGGGTCCTGCGTCACGGTGAGCCGGATGCGGTCCTCCCACAGTTTCGTATTGGCGTCGAGCCGCATCATGTCGCGAACTTCGTCGCCTACACCGTCGAGCTTGGCTTGCTCGTCGACCGCCTCCAGCATCCTGGCTTGGTCGCCGTCGATGCGGGCCGCCTCCTCCGCCGCCTTGGTGACGCCCTTCCAATAATTGTGTGTCTGCCGCACCTCATGCTCGTCGGCTGCCGCCATCGCGCGTTCGCGGCGTTCGGCGACCCGAGCCGTCCACTGCGACCGCTGGTAGTCGTTGCCCAGCGTCTTGCCGATGCTCTCGATCTGCTTGTTGAGCGCTTCCTCGTGCTGCTTGCGCGCGTCGCCGGTCGCGTCGCGGCCGATCTTGTTCAGATAGCCGGTCTTCGGGTCATGCAGCGCAGTGCGGATCGCGTCGCTCGTGAGGTTGTCCGCCTCGGTGACCTTGGCGCGGTCGAGTTGGTCCTGCAGGAAGTCCGCGACCTTCGATGCCTCGAATCCGACTCCCTGGACCGCCCGGCCCAAGTTTGCGAGTTGCACGCCGGTCGCGGACTGCTGCGGAACCACACGCGGCGCCTCATAGCGGCCACTTGAGCCGACCTGCGGCGACACGGATGGAAGTGGGATGCGAATAGCCATCAGTATGGGGTGCGGTTGCGATACCTGTTTCGAGCGAGCCACTGCTGCGAGATACCGCCTGCGCTTTCGAGCAGCGACGTGCCAGCCGCCAAGTAGGGGTTGAGGCTGCCGGCGGTGCCGCGCACGTTCGCCGCACTCACGTTCGCCAGCCTCGCCTCGCTCTGCGCGTTCACGGCTTGCGCCCTTGCGGCAGCGGCAGCACGGACGGCGTTGCTGTTGACCTGGTAGACATCGACCTGCTTCGCGTATTCGATGCTGGCTGCGACCTCGGCGGCGCTGCCTTCCTGCTTGATGCCGCGCCCTGCAGTGGTCGCGCGCTGCTCTGCCTTCGCCTGCCCGTAGGCTGCCGAGATGTTGCTCGCCTCCGTCTTGCCGGCCTCGATGATCGCTTGCGCGTCTTCCTCGGCAGCCCGCGCGTTGAGCGTCGACATGAAGGACTGGTGCTGCAGCGAGAGCGCCTGCGATTCGAGCGCGTTCTGCTGCGACTTCACCGCGTAGTAGTTGCCGATTGCGCTCAGTGCCGAGCCGGCGATCGAAGTCCAGATGCCGAAGTCTGAAAGCCCTTGGTAGGAAGTGGAGCCACGACTGCCGATGCCCTCGATGTAGTCGCCTGCCATGTCACCCACCCCCTAGGGAAATCTCGAGCACGACGCCGAGGATGGTGAGCGGCAGCGGCTGGTCCTGCAGCACCACGATTTCTGCCCCAGGCTGCCAGTCGGGCATCAGCGTCGTGTCGACTTCGGCAGTCGCGACCGTGCCCGGCGTCGCGTCCGTGTTGGCCGGCACCAGGTCTTCCTCGGCGTCTGTCGGGCCGATGCGGAACGCGCCGCTGTCGACGACTCGCAGCCATGCCTTGTTCACGTTCTTCTCGCGGCCCTGCCCCCACGCATCGACGACTTGCAGCCCCACCGGCAGCGTCTTGAGCGGCGACGGGAAGGCGAGCCCCACCTGCGCGACGATGGCCGGCGTGGCGAGCGTGATGACGCCGCTCGTCACGGTCTTCTCGTCCTGCACGAGCGCGTCGGCGAAGACCTGCACCGTCTGGCCCTCGAGCCATGGCAACGAGATGGTGTCGCGCGCGAATGCCCATGTCGTCACCGCGACATTGCGCAGGGCAGTCGGCAAGGCTTGCAGCAGTGTCCCGGTCACAATCTTGTTGGTGCTGACGGCCGAGATGCGGATGCGGTAGTAGGCGCCGGTCTGGCTCGCGCGCACCGCGATGTGGTCGCCGACGTCCTCGCTGCCGAGCACGAACTGCACCGTCGAAGCAGTGACCGTCACGGTCTCGCCGTAGGCCCATGTCGTGCCGCCGCTCACCGTCATCGTGGTGACGCCATCGGTGTTGGTGCCGTCAAACGTGCCCCCCGCGTCCACAAAGTAGGCGTCTTCCAGGTCGTCGTAGCGTTGCTCGGCCATCCGCTCGACGGTGCGCACGGTGGAGCCGTTGATGGTGCGCTTTACGATCGCATAGAGCACGTCTTCGCCGCCTTCCGCTGTCACGGAGACCGACTCGAAGAGTCCCGATGCGGCCGTGTCGTGCGAGTGCCATGCCCCGATCTGCTCCTGCGGCACGTAGGTCAAGCCGAGCAGCAAGCCACTCGACGAGCAGAGCCAGTCGATCGGATGCGGCGCCTTGGCTGCCGACTGGTCGAGCGGCACCTCGCCGTCGAACAGGTGGTCGGAACGCAGGCACAGGTCCCCAGGGCGCGACAACTCGCCGTTCGGCGACTCGCCGATCTCGAGCAGGTGCCCGCTACGTGAGGCTACGAAGAGAAGGTTGCCGGCAATCACTGCCGGGCGCACGGTTGAGCTCCCCTCGTAGCTCGTGCTGCGAGCCTCGATCGTGTCGGGCGTCAGCACCTCGCTGTTGACCGGGACGATTTGGAACTCCGTCGAGTCCGACAGGACCACGAGCCGCTTGAGCGGCACGAGATGCCGAATCGAGACTGCCTGATTGCTTGCCGGCGTGAGCCGCAGCCGGTCGTCGGCCTGCACCGGAATGTGGAAGCTCAGGTCGTGGCGAGCGGCTACGCGCGTTGCCCATAGACGGTCGGGCGTTGCGATGGTGCCGGCGAAGGTCATCCTTCCATCGAACTCGGTGACCGCTGCCGGATACCCGGTCAGGTCCATGTGAATCGTGTGCGTGCCGGTGCCGATGCCGGTGAAGTTGAGTGCGATCCCAGACGTGGCGTCGGACGCGGACAGGGCAACCTTGATCGTGCTCGCGCTGATGACGATGGCGTAGTAGATCACCTCCTGCGTCAGCCCGGACGGCGAAGCAACCGGCAAGCTGTCGCCGTCCCGGTTCGTGAACTTGACTTGCGCCCCGGTGGTCAGGTTGTGCGCCGTGCCGAGGTCGATGACCTCAGTGCCGGTGTTGACCGCCGCCGGCAAGAAGTCGCGCGTGATGCCGCCGAGCGTGGTGTCGAGGATCGGCAGCGTGCGATCGAGCTGCACGGTAAGGTTCTCGTCCTTGAACGACTGAGTGTCGTCCGAGCCGACCTTTCCGATGAAGCCATAAACGCCGTTCTTCTTGCGGTAGATGCGGTAGAGCTTCGCGCCTGCAACTGCGGTCCATGTCACGGTATTCGAGGCACCGGGCACGCTGAGGTTGTTGCCGGTCGAAGAGACCGTGTTGCTCGATTGCGACTCGAGCCCGTCTTCGGTAACGGCGGTCACGCGGTAGTTGTGCGTGATGTCCGTGAGTGGGTCTGCGCGCCGCATGAAGACGTTGACGCTGACGGTGCTGATGCGGATGCCGCCTCGCAGCGTGCGCAGCTTCAAGTCGTTGAATGGCGTGCCGGCTGCAACCTGCCCTATCGCCATCACCTCGTAGTAGCCTGCTGCGTTGCCGCTGAACGAGCCGCTGTTGCCAATACCGCCGCTCTGAGACTCGACGTAGACCGCATCGCCCACGAGGAAGCCGTGCCCGTTGTTCTGGTCTGCTGCGCCGCCACCCGCGACGGTGGTCTTGGTGAACAGCGTCGGCGTCCCGTTGTCCGCGATGAACTCCTGATACTCGCCATACTCCTCGATGACGTCAGTCGCCACCGGAGCCGCGAGGTCAGGCGCGAACGAGAACGCCGAGTAGGTCCAACGCAGCGTATCGAAGCGACGCAGCTCAGCCTGTGGGTGGCTGCGGTGCGTCATCGTCACGATGTCGTTGGTCTGGTGCAGGCCGACCGCCGCGACCTCGGACTCGAGGTAGGGGTTCGGGATCTCGTAGATGCCCTCGCGCGGCTGCAGATACCAATGCAAGGTATCGGCCGGCGGCGCAACATCGTCAGCGACAGCCGAGAGGCAATAGAAGACGCCGTGCCCGGCCCCTGGCCAATAAGCCAGATCACCCGGTGAGTAGCGTCGATGGATCTTGTGCGTGGCACCCGCGCTTCCGTCGTCGGTCAGGTTGATGGCAGTGCCGATGCTCGCGTCCGCCGCTGTGGCCGCCACCTTGATGGTCGAAGCACTCGCTACGATGACGTAGTAGGTCGTGGCAAGCTGCAGCGGGGCTGGCAAGGTGCCGGTCGACTCGAACCGCACCGGGTCCGCGACTGCGAAGTTGTGCGCTGTCGCTAGGTCGATGACGTCCGTGCCGACGTTCACCGCCGCCTCAAGGAAGTTGCGCGACGTGAAGTAGTCCTTCGGGACCTCGCTGTCGCGATACATATAGCTGGTCGCGATGCCAGCGTCCGTGAGATCAACCGCCGCACCTGGCCCGATAGTCGCGCTGACCTGGATCGTTTTTGCGTCGACCACGATGACGTAGTAGGTCGTGCTCGTGAGCAACTGGTCAGGCAGGTTTGTCTCGACACCCGTGCTGTGGATGAATTGCACCGCCGTGTTCGCAGCGAGCCTATGCGCCGCCGTGAACTTGATCGTGTTGGCGGTCGCATCAACCGAGACGATGGTGAACGGTGTCCCCCACCGCAGCGGCACCCCGAACGTGTGCCACCGGAAGTAGCCTTCGCCGAGCTCGATCTGCAACGTCTGGTCGATGCTGAAGGTGAACGGGCGCAGCACCGACGTCTTCGAGCCGCTGTGCTTGGTGTAGTTGACGTGGCGTAAGCCGCGGCGCCGATCTGCCCTGCCGTTCGGATGCACCTGGTAGTTGCGCGTGCCGGCCGCGTAGCCGTTCTGGTAGCGCACGTCGTCCACGCGCGCGTGCATGCTGGGCGACATCTCGCCCCCGGCAAAACTGCGCTGGATGGTGCGGGGGCGGGCCACGGTTACCCGCCCGTCAGCCACCCGTCGCGCGGGGTCACCATGCCAGAACCGCCAGGCATCCACGGCGCTTCCTGCTCGGCGGTCACCTTGCGCTGATTGGCGTCGTGCGTCCTCGCTTCAGCCAGGAAGAAGTTTTTGAGCAGCGAGAGGCATTCCACCTTCGCCTTCGTGCCCTCGGTGCCCTTGATGATCGGACCAGCCAGGTCGCTCGCGAGCAGCAGCGCGGCAGCCGCGGCGAACGAAGCCGAGAACAGCAGCGTATTGGTGACGTGGACGCTGTAGCGGATGCGCGCGTCTGCGACGTTGGTATAGACGTGCTTGCCGCCCCAGTCCGATGCTTCCTCGAAGGGCTCGCTCTCCGCATCGGCAGCGGCGCCCTCTGGCCCCACCCAGAACACCTTCAGTGCGTTCTCGGGGATGTCGTAGGAATACAGCCAGTCATCGCGGGTGTTCGTCGCGGTCCCGCTGGTGTTGGCTGAGATCGTGCCGGCGATACTGCGCGACGCGAACCCCCACGGATGCATCTCTTGCAGGCGCCGGATCACCTTGGGATAGAAGTTGGCGCAATGCCGCGCCTGCGCCGACGTGTCCGTGCCATCGATGGCCGTGACCTTGGCGCTTTCGCCGATGTGGCTCAGCGCCATGTTGCAGATGTCGACGTCGGTGGCGTGCTCGGCGAGCGCGACCTGCTTCCAGACGGCAAAGAACCGCTGCCCGAGAATGAATTGCCATTCCGCCGTCAGGTGGGCGTTGTCCGAGCCGAACTCGGCGTCATCCATGCGGAAGTGCGCGGTGTAGGCATCCTCGTCCTGCAGCTTCTGCAACTGCGCGTAGGCGTCTTCGAATCTCTCCGCATTCCCACTGGCATAGAGCTTCGTGCTCGGCCCCGCGGTGATGTATGGCACCTTCTGGTTGCTGCCGAACTGCACGATGCGCGGAGCCACGAACTCCCGCAGCGAGTCGCGAATCAATGCTTGATGCTCGCCAATCAGCGCCGAAGTCACGCCGCTTGCGTCGAGCAGATCGTTCTCGCTGAGCAGGTTGAAGATACCCACCAGCATCGGCTTGTTTCCCTCACCTTCGATCAAGTCGAACATCGACGTGATCGCGCCAGTCAGCGCGTCCCACAGTCCGCCGCTGGACATGGGATGGAAGTCTAAGGATGTGAGCGTGTGAAACCACGAGAAGGAACCTCCGCGGTGGTTGGTCCCTATAGGGAACTTCGCCATTCGCGCACTATTCACGCCCATGTGCAGCACATGGATNGGATCCTCGAAGTGCGCGCGCAGATGCCATGACAACTCGACCAAGCTGTTNACCCATGGGTCTAACGCNACTGGGCGATACCCAGGGTCGTGCACAATGTCGAGTTGCAAATGCTGCGATTTCCAGTTGTTGTAATCAAAGCCGTCTAAATAGACAGGCGAATTGTTTAGGCGATACGCAAGATCCATGAGGGCGGCGCCCTGACTAATCGTGGCAATGCTCTCTGCGACGTTAGGCCCATCGAGTATGTATATAGGGTCGTTCGAGGTTGTGTATGGAGGAGGCATCGCATCGTCCAGCACAATAGTCGTAGCTGTCCTGCTTACTATGACACGGATTTGTGGGCCATTCAGCATGGCTGGCAATAACACGGCCCTTCCGACTACCGAAGCATCGAAATCGTTTACACCGGCAAAACTCTTCGTGACCGTTAGACCGTCGGCTGAGACGCTGGCAGTGGAGCGAGCCCCAGTGAAAACAATCAGGGTGCCATCGGCTGCAGGCGCACTCGGCATCGCCGGAGTCACCGTAATAGTGGTGCCGGCACTGTCGGCGTTCACCATGCGCGTGATGCCCTGCATCCCGCCCGCGGAGTTCGCCTGAATGAACACCCACTGGCCGCGCACCACGGTGATGGCGGTGCCTACGTTGATGTGGGTCGTATCGGCGCCGCCGGTGATGGTGCGCGAGAGGTTGACCCCATAGGGCACCCTCGCTTGCCAGACTCGAATCCCCTGCAAGGGATAGTTGACCGGCAGCACAATGGGGTGACCTGGCTGACCCGGGGCATACGGGCCAAAGATGCGGGTGAAGTCGTCGCCCGGCAAATCCAGCAGGTCGGCGAGAAACCCGCCCATGTTGCTGGACCCGAACATGATGACGACCGGGACGTTGGCCATTTACATGGACCTCCGCCCGGCCATCACGGCCCGGCGTAGCCTTTCGCGAGGGTGCGCGGCTTGTTGCCGCCGATGCCTTGGTGGAAGTCCGCCGTAACGGCGCCGGTGCTGAAGGTGCCGGAGAGCAGGATGTAGGCCACGCCCAGAAAGCGCAGTCCGTTCGCGCCCGAGAGGAGGTGTTCGGGGATCGAAGGAACGGTAAGCTCGAACGCGGCGTTCAAGGGCAGATCGGTCGCAAGCAGCAATCCCGTCGCCCCTGCCCCGAGCAGCGCGCCGATGTGGATGGTTCCGCCGGCAAGGTCGGACTGCGTGCACAGGACCGGTCCGATCTGCATGGCGCCGGCACCGGAAAACGCGGTAGTCACCTGCACGCGCAGGACGATCGGGCGACCACGGCCGATGTCGCGTGCATTGATACCGGCCGAGGACAGGTCCATCGAGGAAGTCGAGACGGCTGTGACCGTGATGGCCTGTGCCGTCGAGACCCTGGTGAAGGCGTCTAGGATCATGGGTATCTGGCTACGCCGTGACGTAGCCGAGTTTGTTCTTGGGCTGACCGTCTTGGCCGAAGCCAGACACGAGGTCGCAGATGAAGGTGCCCGCAGACAAGGCAGCAGTTGGGTTGAACCTGGCGATGATGTAGCGCGCTGCGAACGATTCTTTCGCCACCCCAGGCGGGCTGATGGCGAGTTCGTAGATGCAACCGGCACCGAGTCGTTGCAGCGGCACGGCAATCGCCGCCGCTACGGTCGTGAGCGCCTCGGTGAAGAGGATAGAGCCAGAGCCCGCCGCCGTGATATCGATGATGTCGCCGCCCGGCGTGTAGGAGAGCTGGAAGGTATCGTCGGTGGCGTTGCGGACGTAGAGGAACTGCCCGGCGGTGTAGGCCGGGCTGAATGTCGGCAAGGTGCCTGCCGTTGACATCACTACGGCGGTGCTATTGGCCAAACCGTGCGCCGTGGCCGTAAGAACGTTGGTGGTGGTATTGATACCGCCGGGCGCCGTCACGGTCGGCGAAATCGCGCCGGTCGATCCGTTGGTGTTGTAGATCACCAAGTCGATCGCGGTTCCCGCCGTAGCGGAGGCCGCCGCTGTCGTCACGCCGAACCGCGCCACGACGAGTCGGCCGCCAGCGAGCGCCTTGCCGGTGCGGCCGGCGCCGAGGTCGAAGGCGTTGGTGGAGAAGGCGGCGGTGGTGACCGTCTGACCCGTTCCACACAGCCGAGCATAGGTTTCGATGAGTGCCATGTTGGTAGGTGCTCCCGGATCAGGTGATCGCGGTCTCGAGGTTGGTGATCTGGTCGACCAAGAGGAACGGGTAGCCGAGCACCCGCAGCACTTCGGTAGCCTTGCCGAACTGGGTCAGCGCAGGCTCGATCGTGACGGCGTTGGTCGACTTCTCCATCGCGAGGCGCTGGAAGCCGGTGCGCGTCGTGCGGTTGCCGATCCAGAACTTGTCGCCGCCAATGCCCATCGGCAGCCGGCTGTCGGCAATGATCATCTTGTGCAGCAGGTTCGCGAACGAGGTCGGCGCCTGCGTGCCGGTCAGCGCGGTGAAGTCGCTGACTTCGATGTTGGCCAGCCGCACTACGCAGCGCTGGTCTTCGATGACGAGCCCGAACGACCACGTCAACTGGTCCTTGTAGGCCGCCATCTGCGCGCCGGTGACGCCACCCTGGTTCTGCTCAACCTGGACGCCGTAGTCGCGGTGTTGCAGGCCACCAGTCGAACCATCGGGATAGGCGTAATACACCGTCTCCGGCGAGGCGCAGAGCAGGTAGGCCGAGGACACGTCACTGCCGGTGCCGCCGCAGTCGATCGCCTGTTGGCCGATCGTCTGGTGCCGCGGCATCAAGCCGGTGAACTGCTTGGCCGAGGTAGACTGGTCGCCGTAGACCGACAGGAACTGGGCGCGCTGGTTCATCGACTCGATGCCGGTCTTGACACGTCGCGCGCGGAACTCGCTCACGTTGCCAGACAACTCGGCCAAGGACACGTCGCAGACGGCCCATTGGTCCAGAATCGTCATCGCCTCGTCGTGCTGCGTCGCCTCATGCTTGCTCGCCAGCGTGCCTTCGTTCAGGGCGCGCTCGGTCGTAGCCGGCAATGAAGTGATGGCCGAAACCCGGTGGTGGGTTTTGTTGTTGGCTCTGACGTAGGGCATCATCGTCAGCATCTGATTGGTCTGCGCCAACAGATTGGCCATACGGGCCAGCTTGCCCTGAGGATCCAGCTCCTTCATCAAGTCGACGATGTTTGGGGAACTGCTAGTGAGAACTGCCATGGTCGGGTCGCCTTACTGCTTGCCGGCCGCCGGATAGAAGTCTTCGCCAATAGCGGCGGCGGAGGTGTCGCCGGGATCACGCGGAAACTGCCCGGGACGTCCGGGCGTTCGCACCCCAGCGGTGAAACCATCAGGGCTGATTGCCTTCGCCACCTTGGCCCACGCACGCAGCGTCGGCGGGTGATTGCTCAGGCCAGCCTCCTCCAGAGCCTTCAGGTAGTCGGCACCGGCAACCTTCTCGATTGCCGTCTTGATCTGGCCCAGGCTCTCCTCGAGCTTGCTGCCGCCGAGATCCTTGTCTGCCTTGAGCTCGGCAACCCACGTGGCGTCCATCGCCTTGCGGGCATCGCGCATCGACTGAGACAGACGCCCCAGTTGTTGATCCGCGATCTCCTGCGTCCAGCCCTGTTCTTTCGCCATCGCGGTGAAGGCGTCGATGACGCTTCCCTTGATTGGCTCGCCCTTCTGATCCTTAAACACGAGTTCAACGACCTTCGCGGGCTCGGCTGCCTTCGCAGGCTCCTTGCTCTCTACCTTCGTCTCTGTCGCTGCCGGCTTCGCTGCTTCACCCTTCGGCGCTACGGCCTCGGGCTTGGCAACGGCTGCAGCCTTCGCTGTGGTTTCGGCTTCAGTTGTTGAAGTTGCTTCCGCTTCGACCACGTCACTGACTGCCATTTCTCAAACGCTCCTTCTCCATCTCCAGGTATTGCTGCGGGCAATGCCTGATGACGAGCTCGAGGAGGTCGACGCCGACGCGCCGCTGCCCCTCGTTGAATGCTGAATGCGCGTTGTTCGGGTTGAACGACGAGCGGTAGACGCCGCAGTCATCGAGCTGGCGCGCCACGGAGCGGCGACCGACCGTCGTGCTCATGCGCTCGACGATTTCCTCGACCTCTTCGTGCTGGCGCTGCTTGAGGCGCAATGCCTGCTCGGCTTCGCGCTGCTCTTCAGCCTCTAGGTCGAACTCGACGGCTCGGCTCATGGGGCCGAACCGTAGGAACCGAGGCTGTGGTTATGGGGACTGCGCGGCTATCAGAAGGCGCTGGCTTCGGCCCACGCCACGTTCACCGCAAAGCACCACGTCAAGCCTGCCGGGAACGCGGTCGCGCCGTTGCGCACGATGAAGCCCTCGTTCTGCGCGTGCACGAGCGGCATGTTGCCCTCGTTGATCGTGTTGAACAGTGTCGTCTGCGGCAGCATGTTCAAGTTGAGCGCGGTCGTGATGGCGCCGGTCCCTACCGCAAACGCGACTTGCCCGAGGTTGCTGGTAGCGTGGTCGATGGTCTTGGTGCCAGCGGTGAGCCCGGTCGTCGTCGAGATGCCAGCGTCGTTGACGAGGCTCGTCGCCATGTTGGTGCGCAGCTTGTTGATGTTGCCGGTCAGCACCGCGCGAAGTCCGCCAGAACCTGCCACGCTCCAAGAGCGCGCTACCGCCATGCAGAAGCTCAGCAGCGTCGCAGCGCTCGCTGCCACGTTGCCGCCGGCCGAGATGTCGACGCTGTAGACGAGTGCCAGGTTCGTCGCATCGGCCCAACGGAACTGATACATCTCTGAGTCGGCGCCAAGCGATGCCGCCATGACTCCGCTACGCATGCCGAGCCGGTAGATCCCGAGCGAGCCGTAGTTGACTGGTCGTGCCGTGATGCGCAGCGCGCGGAATGTCGTGCCATCGACATCCGCTACCGTGCCGCCGTTTCCTTGCAACTGAATGGCCACCGGCTCAGAGCTCCAGGGTCCTGCCCGAGATGCGCACCGACCATTGGATTGTCTGGCTCGCTTGCCCGGTGCACTTCACGCGCAACTGATCCTCGTCGGCATCTACCTCGGCGGTCACGCTCGCGAGCAAGACAGAGTCGCCGACCGATGCAAAGACGTTCAGGTTGCCGGGGATGCTCTCGGCCACGGTCGCCTCACCGCTCGATCCACGCTTGACGAGCGCCTGGAACGTCCAGCCCTTGCTGGCGCCGTCGCTGCGCACTGCGAAGACCTCAAACGTGAGTAGACCGCCAGCGTTCGCGGGAAAGCCGAAGCCACCACGGTAGAGCGGGGTCGTGTCGGTGGTCTGACCGTTGTCGGCAACCGCAATCGTTGTGAGAGTCGCCATCAGATAGTCCTCATGTCGTGAAGGAGTTGGACCGCGTCGAGCAGGTCCATGTGAATCGTCAACTTGGGCATGCCGTAGTCACGGGCTTTGCGGATCTCGGCATCGAGCGCGGCGACGAAGCCGACGCGGGTGTAATGCGACAGCATCTCGCCGTCCGGCGTCGCTGGCAGACAACCGTATTGCTGGATCAGCTTCTCTACTTGTCTTGCCCCTGCGCGTTGGTCGCTCATGGTGTTGCCCACTGCCACCCCACGAGCCAGGTGCCATAGATGCGAGTGCCGATGCCGCCAACAGTCGGCCACTGCGGCCCAGTGCGCGAGTTGTCTTTCGTGTCCACCCAACGGACCGGCGACACGTATTCGAGCGGCTCGCTGATCTCGCTGTCGTTGCGCGCGTAGAGCGTGAAGCCGACGCCCGCGACGACATTCCCGGCGAAGACGCGGATGCTCTCGACGATGTGCTCGTCTGCTGAGTGATCTGACGTGCCTGCCGGCTGCAACCACGCCTGCACCAGCGAGAGCGCCGCGATGGTCGGCGCCGCGACAGCGAGACTCGTATCCGAACTGCCGGGGAAGGCGCCGAAGTCGACTGTCGCCGTGCCGAAGTTGCCGCCGCCACTAGCCACGCCACCAACGATGGTGGCGCCGCTTCGTTGCAGGAACTTCCCATCCTCTATGTTGCCGATCGTGAGCTTGGTCGGCCCGAGCGTCGTGTGAATCGCGGCAACCTCGGGATTCGGATAGTTGCCGCTGAGATCGCCACCGGCCGCGCCAGTCGGGGGGCCGCTCGTGCCGGCAACATTGGTAGCCTGCTGCAATTCCCGCCGCACACGCCGCAGGTCTTCGCGGCGCACGATGTCTTCGTGCTCGCCGTGCAGGTCCTGCTGGCTGTCTACGATTGAGCCGCGGTCAGGGTCAGCGGGTTTCTGCAGGTCGGCCATCTCAGGTCAGGATGTAGTAGATCGCGACCGTGACGCTGCCACCGCCGGCAAGGATGAGGGTGTAGTCGCTATTGCCTGTGACGGTCAGCACTGGTTGCACTGCCGCGATCTGCAGCTTGGCACCGCTCGGCACACCGACTTCGACGCCGGTCGCGGCAGTCGCGAAGACTGACGGGGTGCCGGTGTTGTAGCGGTCGACGTCGCTGCCATCGCCGATGGTCAACGTCGCCGACACGTTGCCAGCAAATCCAGCCGGCACGAGCACCTTGGCATTGAGGATGAGCGCGCCCGCCGGAATCGACCCGGTCATGGTCTTGGTGCCGACTGCGGCGCCGCCGTCTGTGAACGAGGCTGCTGTATGCGTTTCCTGCAACACGTTGACGCTCGGCGCCACGGCTGCCAGCGCGGTCTTCAGGGCTGTGAGCTGCAGCAGGCGTTCGCCCGTGCTCTGCAGCACCTTGATGAGCGTTTCGTCCTCGTAGGTGTTGCTGACGAGCTTGTCGAACTGTTGCGGGAGGGTGGTAGCCATTAGGGATGCTCTCTTTGTGAGTTACGCCAGCGCAACGCAGGTGCCGGCGGCAAAGGTCGCCATGGTGCACGAGATCGGAATGATGGTGCCGAGCGTCTGGTTACCGAGCGCGACGGTGGTGCCGTCGACCAAGGCGAGGGTGATGCCGCTCGACAGCGTGGCGGTGACGAGGATGGCTTTGGCGACCCCGAGCGGCAGGTAGTTGTTGTTGGTGCCGTCGGAATTACGGGCGAAGGGGACCGCCGTCGTTGCGGCGAACGCCTTGGTGAAAGTCTGGACAGTGTTCATGGCTACGCTCCTGCTCCTGCGAGTTGTCTCGACACGTCAGCCAGCGCGGTGTCACCGCTGCCAGCGCTCGGCGTGGTGCCGAGGTTCTTCACCGCCTTCGATTGCGATTCCATCACCTCGGTCTGTTCCTTCGCGGCGAGCGCCTTGTTCTGCGCGTCGATGAGCTGCGCCACTTCCTCGGCCGGCCGGACAAGCTCAGGGTCAGCACCGATCTTCAGCGGGTAGCGCTCGGCCCACTTCTGTTCGTTGAACGAGTGCAGCACCGCCGGCTTGAGCGCGGCGACCTGTCCCAGCGCGAACACGTAGCGATCGTCAGCAACCGCGCCGACTGCTTCCTGCGCCTGTGCCAAGGGCGAAATCATCTTCACGCTGATCTCGCGCCCGAACAACTCAGGCGGCGGCGGCGGGAACCCACCGTTGCGCAGCAGCCGCTCGAACGTGATCTGCGTCATCGGCGACAGCAGTTCGCTGAAGATGCGCTGCGCGAACGGGCCGAGCATGAGCCACGCCTCTTCCTTCAGCGCGTGAATCTCGGCCGCAGTCGCCCGGTCGTTGCGCTCGTCGTTGCTGACCTTGGCGAAGAAGTTGGCAAAGAAGGCTTGGTTGAGCTGGTTCCGAATGTCCTGCAGGTGCAGCAGCATGTGGTCAAGCTGCGGTCGCACGTCCGCCAAGGTCCGCACACCGCCCTGCTGGTTGCCGATGTCGCCGAAGCTGCGGCCACCCGGATTCGTGTCGATCTCGCGCCCCTTCATCGACGTCGGCCATAGCGTCGCCGGGTCCATCTGCTGGTGGATCCCGCGAGCCAAGCGCTTCGTCATGATCTGCAGGCGCTTGCTGTGCGGCAGCGCGCGGTTGCCAGGCCCCGTGCCGTAGATGTCGCCGCCCACCGTGTCCCACCGCGGCGCCAGCACTGGGAAGCGCTCGTAGCCGCTGTCGTCGAGCAGGCTCTCTGAATCGTTGCCGACTTCCCAATACACCGAGCGCCACGCCATGTTCTTGGCGTCGAGCTTGCTCTCGTCGCGGTCCTCTCTTGGCTCGATCAGGTGCGCAATGTGGTGCTGCTGGTCGAGCTCGCCGTTCTTCCACTGCTGGTTCACGACCTTCGAGCAGTTCTCGAGCCCGAACCGCTTGGCGATCTGCGCCACCGTCATGTGGTATTCGCGCAGCAGCGTGTTGATCTCGCCTTCCGGGTTCTGCTGCAGGCAATACTCGCCACAGGTCATTGGGTAATGGCAGACGACCTTCTGGAAGTGCGGCAGCAACAGGCCAGCGGCGGTCGCGAACGTCAGTAGCTCGCGGTAGTAGCCAGGCAGCGCCAGATACGTGTTGTTGTTGGCGTAGACGTCAAGCGTGATGTGCGCTGCGTCAGCCATCCAGGTCTGCACCGGATGGAACTCGTCGAGGTCCGGGTCGCGCGTGGTGTAGCGCAGCCACGGTCGCGCTGGCGAACTCGCAATCGACATCAACCCTGCGACGCTCGTCTCGATCGCCTCGAGCCCGGTTGCATCGACGACGTGCGAGTAGTCGCGCACCGTGCGATTCGCCTGCTCGTTGAAGAAGCGACCGTTGGCCGGCGCGAACTGTTGCGACAGTTCCTGGTAGACCGGGATCATCGGCGCACGCTCGTGCTTCAGCGCCGCCATGCGGCGTTGCATCTTCTCGCGCTCGTTGAGGTCCTTCCAAGCCTTCGGCATCAGTCACCGAGCAGTTGCGCGGGACCGCCCTGACGCCGCCGCGCGCCGCCCGGCCCCGTCAGCATGGTTGAGGACGAGCCGAGCCGAGACAGTTCCTGCTCACCCGCCATGATGTCGGCGAGGTCTGGTTGCTGGCGTGCGGCAGCGGCTGCGGCTTGCGCGGCATCCTTGCGTTGGCGCAGTGCAGCGTCTTCGGCGGTCTGCTGCGCACGCTGCTGGCGCTTCAGCCCGGTCTCCTGCACCTTGTTCTGCCGCTCGCCCGAGTAGATGCCGTAGCCGGCCGTGACCGCAGCGGTGATGCCGTAGACGAGTCCTGCGGCCGAGAACCCCATTAGAGGATCTCCGAGTAAATAATGTCTTGCACGATGCACGTCTCGCGCTTGCCGAGGATCGCATCGAGCGCGGTGCCCTTCTTCGCGTGCCAGCACAGCCGCTTCGCCCCACGCGCACGTGCCGCGTCTCTCGTTGCTCGCATCAGTCGCCCCGCCACGCTGCCGCCCCGGTAGTCCGGGTGCACGTAGAGCACGTCGTTGCTGACGTAGCGCAGCGCCTTGTAGTGCAGGTGCTCGGGAATCAGCAGGTTGGCGCTGTAGCCGCAAAGCTTGTCAGGCTCGAGCGCACCGAATGGTTGGACGTGCCAGGCCGCAAGCGTGAAGATGAGCCCGGCCTGCTCGATCAGTTCGTAGTGCCGCCAGTCCGGGTCAAGCGTGGTGCTGTCCTGGTTGGTCGCGATCTCCTCGAAGTGGGCGCGGAACAACGCCTCGCCATGCCGACGCATCTCGTCAACGGACGAGGCGCGGATCTCGACCTTGGCCTCGCAGGCGCATCGCATCGCCGCGCACCGTAGGAACGGGGGGCGTGGTTATGGGGACTACGCCGCGCCGGGCTGACTTCAGTCTGTTGGCTCTGGCGGGATCTGCGGCTCGACAGGCTTCGGCGAACGTCGGCGCTGCGACTTGCGCGGCTTGGTGGCCATGCCCGCATCCTACCGCAGCTCATGCATCAAAAAACATATCATAGGGCTTCGGCTTCGAGCGGTGCGCCTCCACATCGAACGGGTGCTGCTTGAACACCGGGTCGGCGAAGGTCAGTGCCAGCGCGTCCGCGATGTCCGGCGAACGCTGCAGCCGCTCCTTTATCTGCTGCTTCTCCTCGATCTGGAACTTGTCGCCCTTGAAGAAGTAGGTCGGCGTCGTCAACTCGCCCACGATCTCGGGCGGGAACTGCCACAACTGGGCGCCCTCCTTGATCCACGTTGCGCACTCGAAATACATCTCGGCCCGCTTGTTCACGTAGCGCATGTCGCGCGGCGTCCCGGCGAAGTGCACGCCGATTGCATACCGCCCGAGCTGCCGCAACTGGTCGAGCCAGCCGCCGCCAAAGCCGCCCGTGTTGTCGATGAAGCAGGCATCGACTTGATGCTCGTTCCACAGTTGCGCCACGGCGCCCGCGCCTTGGATCGAGTTCACGTTGCGCAACACTCTCAACACCGTGGCGCGAATGCCTTGCCGCAGCACGATGACGCTGCAATCGTCGCCCTCGCGTGCCACGTCCACGCCCAGGATCTTCGTCGCAGCCTCGTAATCGGCTGGCTGCAGCTTGCGGTCCATCGCGGTGCGGACGTCATCTGGACCGAGCAGCGAGTTCAGCGACGACGGCGGGAACTGGCCGAATACGTTGACCAAGACCCACGGATTGTCGCGTCCATACTTCTGGATCTGCTCGAGCGCCCACTGCTTCGACACGCGCGGACTCCGCTTCGGGCTTTCAGGGTCGCTCGTGATCTCGGTGACGTGCCACAACCCCGCCTCGGTCGAGCACGCCTTGTAGAGCGGCCCCTCCAGGTGCGTCGGGTTGCCGGCGATGACGATGTGCGCCTCCTTGCCGTTGCCGACGCGAGCGTTCGCCAGCCCTGCCTCGGCTGCAGCCATCACCGCATCGGGGATGCCGCCGGCCTCGTCGAGCAGGAACAGCATATAGTCGGCGTGCTTGCCGGCGAGCGTGTCGGCCTGTTGCGCCGGATTCGCGGTGCGTGGCCAGGTGCGCGCTGCCATGAACCACGTCTCGGGAAACTCGTTCGACGCGATCGACTCCTTGCGCCAAGTGAACGTCTCACGCAGTAGCCGTGACTTGTGCTGCCACTTCGCCATCTCTGCCCACAAGCCGTCTGCAAGGTTGTCCGCGGTGATGCTCGTCGCGATGACCTTCGGGTGCGGGCGCGTGAGCAGGAAGTTCCAGGCGATCCACGCCAGCACACAGGTCTTGCCGGGACCCTTGCACGCCTTCATTGCCAGGCGCATCGAGCTCGGGAAAGCGCGTAGCACGTCCTGCTGCCACAGGTCTGGCTCGGTGCCGAACACCTCACGCACAAACGCGAGCGGGTTCTCGCGCCAGTGCCGGATGCGCTCAGCAGCCGTGGTCACGTGGCATCGTCAGCGGATGACGCATCAGGCTTCGGCAGGCTGTTGAGCACCAGGGATTCGAGCGAGAGCTTGCCGCTGTGCTCGAGCTGCTGCTTCTGGCCGTAGCGGCGTGGATCCCAGCAACCGAGTAGCCGGATTCTGGTGTCGACACGCAGCTTGGAACGCGCCACCCACTCGCTATCCATGGCCTCTACTTCGGCCCCGCCCCTGAGGGTGCGTGTCGTCGTGTCGTTTGTGGCGTCGTCAGCGATCTCGAGCGTCTCCTCGGCCATTTCGTCGTAGCCAACGTCGCGCGCGTGTTGAAACTGTCGGGAAAACTCATCGTTCGAGTTCCGCCAGTCGTAGATCGTCGAGCGGTCCGGCTTGCCTTCCTGCTGGCAGAACGTGCGCAACGTCTTGCCGCTGCCTATCCAAGCAATGATCTCGGCCGCAAGCTCCTCGGTGTAGAGCGTCGGGCGCCCGCGCTTCCCAGGCTCGCTGCTCACGGATTCCCCGGATTCCGCGGAACGGAATCCGCATCGGGTCGTAAGCGGGCAAAGCACGCCATGTATCAGCCAGCCTCGCTCGGCACTGCAATCGGAATCACGTGCCGTCGCTGGTAGTAGACGAGCTTCTTCACGGTTGAGAGCGACAGCCCGAACATGGCGGCGAGCCGACTTGGCCCGACTGGCTCGAGCGGGTGTTCGTGCAGGTCGCGCAGTTGCACAACGACTTCTGGCGGCACTGTGACGAGCCACGGGTGCGGCAGGCCGGCCGTGGCCTCCCGCATGCGTTGTCGGTGTTCAGGTGTCCGCACGTAGCCGCCCACGTCGCGCAAGGTAGAAGTCGCTTGCGTGGTTATGGGGACTCACCGTAGCACCTGCGCTTTGCGGAAGAAAGTGATAGGCGGTGGTCTGGGCATGGCACGTTCAAGGCTTCACCGCCTCGCCGCTCGGCCGCGCCAGCATCCCCGTGAGCAGGTGGTGAAGATGATGAACGCCCCGCACGTATTCATCCGGGCGCTCATGTCGCGGCTTCTCGGCCCAAGCAAGCACCTCCCGCAACGCCCCTTCTC
>Ga0065705_10002190_pt1 | contig 19237 bp, 11 predicted proteins | sample SwibulcommuniRL2_FD_59092 | JGI IMG/M metagenome (GOLD analysis project Ga0065705, IMG submission 59092) | Bulk soil microbial communities from switchgrass field near Rose Lake, East Lansing, Michigan, USA - RL2 Bulk Soil v2 (version 2) | ecosystem: Environmental > Terrestrial > Soil >...
CGAAACACATTATTCATTATGAGTTCAACTTCTACCCAGTTCATACGTAGGAGGCAAAACTCGAATGTCAACGATTTCATAGTTTATTTTCACAAATCGATGTCATTTCGGGAAAATATCAACTGAAAAGTGTACGGTCTTTCGTCCATAACATACTTCTTGTGGGGTCTCCCGGAGCCGGTAAAACATTACTAGCCCGTGCCATGCCCAGCATTCTGCCCGAGATGAACATCGACGAATCACTGGATGTCACGCGTATTTATTCGGTAGCAGACCAGCTTCCGGCAGGCACGCCGTTGATACGACATCGCCCTTTCCGGGCACCGCATCATACGATTAGCCACGCGGGACTGGTAGGTGGTGGGAACATTCCCAAGCCGGGTGAAATATCGCTTGCTCATCGGGGTGTTTTGTTTTTGGATGAATTCCCCGAATTCGGAACACGCGTCCTGGAAGTGATGCGCCAGCCCATGGAAGATAAAGTCGTTACCATCAGCCGCGCAAAAGGCTCGTTGACCTTTTCCGCGAACTTTCAATTGATCGCGGCGATGAATCCCTGCCCGTGTGGCTACTATGGCGATTCCCAAAAGCCGTGTAGTTGTGCGCATGCTCTGGTCACGAAATATCAAAAGCGGATCTCCGGTCCACTACTTGATCGTATTGACATTCACATTGAAGTCCCACGCGTGGATTATGAAAAACTCAGTGGTGATAGAGTGGGAGAATCTTCTGAAGCAATCCGCGCACGCGTGCAGGCTGCCAGAAATATTCAACAAGCCCGTTTCAGAAATCCCAAATCTCTACTCTCAAATAACGGCTCTTCCACTGACATCGTTTGCAACGCGGATATGCGTGTGGGAGAGATCCGACAGTATTGTAAGTTGCAGGATGAAGGTCAGTGTCTGATGCGCGCGGCAATGACGCAGCTTAACTTATCGGCACGAGCGTATCATCGCATCCTGAAACTGGCGCGCACGATCGCAGATTTGGCAGGGTGTGAGGAGATCCAATCTGTGCATCTGGCGGAGGCACTGCAGTATCGTCCCAAGTTGATGTTAAGCTAGCGATTGATACTCAAGTAGTTTTTTATTCTCTGGCTATATCGCATCCATATCCCGCCCCTATCTCCAGTCTAGTATTCCTTCTTGTAACTGTATCCCTCATCTCTGTGGAAGCTTTTCAAATAATGGTTCTGCCAATATTATCTTCAACGTGGAATTACATTTCGGGGACGTTTGGCAGCAGGCTTGCCCTGGCTGTCCATCATGCCCTGTTGAAGGGATGGGACAAGGGTATGCTGCGGGCGACGACATCTGGCGGTGCTGCAGTAAAGGCCGACAATGATGATCGGAATGTCGCCACTCGAGTGGGGCGCTGCAGCCAATCATTTTCTAAACATCATCATGCTGCACTCGAACAGATTCGCTCACGTTTCATGATGCCGCGCAAGTAGAACATGCAGTGCATCGAGATAGTCTTGTGCAGCCCGGGTTCCTTTCAAAATCGATGGAGAGAAAGCGATAGCCATAGCTATTCATGGGACTCGTCCAAGGCAAGGGCAATGGCTTGATCCATTGTCATGATGCTTCCTGCGGCTGCAAGACTGGTGAATTCGGCGCCGGTCAGATGGTCCCGGGTGGCTGCAAGATCGCCGTCCACCGAGGCCTGTTCAACCGGTGGGCGAAGCTCTCCACTTTCCTGCCGAAGCTTTGACGCCCAGGAAAATAACCGAATCGCCCTATCCCATTGACGTTCAGAGGTAGCGAGACTGGCAAACCCTTCGATGGTAAAGATGACCCCGACTCTTGAATTGCCCTTCCGGTAGGGAATTAATGCCTCCCGGTAATAGAGCCGTGCGGTCTCCACTTCACCCAGCCGCGTGTACAAGTAGCCCAACCTGGCATTTGCCCAAGCCGCAGGAAGCGGCAGGCCTTTCGCATTAGCCCAGGACAGGCAATTCTCATAATAGATTTGTGCCAGCTCATAATTACCCTCATAATAAGCAAGATCCCCGAGGTCATAGGACATCGTGATTGAACTTCCAAGGATGGAGGCATGTTTCTGAAGAAGCAACAAACCTTCATCTAATCGCAGATGAGCCAGTTCAAAGTTCCCTTCGCGGATAGCAAGTGCACCCAGTTGCTTCAAAGCCTCTATAATCCCTGAGATAAATCCCAGCTCCCGATAGATCGTCAGGCTTTCTTCTAGTGATGCAAGCTTGCGGGCATAGTTTTGCGTTTCGATGAGCCAGCCAAAGTAAAGCAAGGCAAATCCAGTCCAGACCTTGTCATTAGTTTCACGTAATAAGTTGAGCGCCTTTTCAAAGGAAACTAAACCGGTTTCAAGAGTTTCGGCAGCCAGTGCCGCTGCCAGGTAGCCGTGAGCAAGTCCATTCCGATCCCCGCATTCTTCGTAAATAGAGATTGCCTCTTCGATCATGGATTGAATCTGAGCGGAAAATTCATAATTTGAGTTGGCATACCATGCCCAGTGCAGCAAACCACGTGCCCGTGTGACGGTCCTGGCCGAGTTGGCTGGGTGGGCAAGTAATTGCAGCAACCAGCGCTGCATATCAGACAAATTGTTTAAATTGTTCAGAAACAGGAAACCAAGGCAATTCACGAGTTCCAGACCTGCATCCGGGTGCGTTTCAAGTGACCATTCCACTGCTGTACGAAGATTGTCCCATTCATGATCCAGCCAGATTAACCAGACCAGCTCTTTAGGCCCGAAAAATTCGGTCACAACCTGTTTTACCGCTTGGAAATAAAAATCAAAATGACAGTCACGGATCTTGTTCCCTTCGCCGGCTCCCTCTAATTTCTCACCAGCGTATTGGCGGATGGTCTCCAGCATGCGATAGCGAAGGGATCCATGATTTGAGAGAAACCGATCCCTCATTTGCGACTTTTCGATCACTACCACCAGGGATTTATTCACCAACTGTGAAAGCAAATCTAGTATCTCATGAGACTCGATCCCATTGCCATCGCAAATATCTTCAACTGCTTCAAGTGTCCAACTGTCGGCAAAGACGGAGAGGCGGCGCAGCAATATTTGTTCTTTCTCCGAGAGAATATCGTAGCTCCAGTCGATGAGGGCGCGCAGGGTTTGCTGACGTGGCAGGGCGGTACGGGATCCACCTGTCAACAAACGGAAGCGGTCATCCAGCCGTTTTGAGATCTGTTCCACAGACATAAACTTGACACGCGCCGCGGCCAGCTCGATCGCCAATGGAATGCCGTCGAGCCGGTAACAGATCTGGGCAATGAAAGGAGCGTTCTGCTTGTCCACATCAAAACGCGGAAAGACCAGGGCAGCCCGGTCGATGAACAACCGCACGGCTTCATATTGAGAAAGCTGTTCGATCACCGGCAGATGCTTGATATCCGGCAGGGAGAGCGAAGGCACCGGATAGGCTAGCTCGCCTCTGACACCCAGCGACTCACGGCTGGAAGCAAGGATCTTGAGTCCCGGTGCAACATTTAACAAGATATCCGTCACCCTTGAACTGGCTTCGATGAGATGTTCACAGTTATCGAGAACGATCAATGATTTTTTCCCGTGCAAATATTCCTTCAATAATTCCAAAGGCGGCGTGCCCGGCTGTTCATTAAGACCAATCGTGGACAGGATGGTTTGGGAGACCAGCTTGGGATCGGTGAGTGGCGCAAGTTCCACGAACCAGATTCCGTGAGGAAATTGATCAAGCAAATCGGCCGCGACTTGCAGGGAAAGACGCGTTTTTCCAGTGCCACCCGATCCCGTCAGGGTGACCAGTCGATGATCGATCAGCTGCTGTTTGACTTCGGCGATCTCCTTTTCCCGCCCGATAAAAGATGTAAGTTCCACGGGGAGGTTGTTCGGAAATACATCTACAGTATTAAGCGGTGGGAAATTCGAAGGAAGTCCCAGGGTATTCAATTGATAGAGGTGCTCAGGACGCAGTAAATCCTTCAAGCGCCTTTCCCCTAGATCCACCAACTCAGTATTTCTAGGAAGGGAATCTCGTACCAGTTCGCGCGTGACCTCTGAAAGCAACACCTGCCCCCCATGCCCGGCAGACATAATTCGTTGGGTTAATGCAATTGTTGCATATCCCATATATGCATTTTTATCGTTTAATTTTACGGTACCTGTGTGCATGCCCATCCTCACTTTGATGGGCGCTGGAGACCAGGTTTCGTTATGGAGGCTTTGCTGCGCTTCCAGCGCGGCATATAGGGCGTCTATTGCGGAGGAAAAGGCCGCACAAAAAGAATCTCCAGCGACTTCATAGACATGCCCCTCATGGGTCTGAATGGATTGCGTTAGGATCTCATTGTGCCGCGCCATCAAGCGTGGCAGGGCCTCGGGATATTGCTGGGCAAGTTTGGTACTGCCTTCAATATCGGTAAATAAAAATGTGACGGTACCGGAGGGGAGGAGGGTCATACCAGAAGTATACAAAGATTAATCACCAGCGACAAGCACGAAACGATTCAGCACGTGGATGATTCCGAATCTTGTTGAGTGATTGCAGCGTAGGAAATCCTGTGGCAGGTCTGGATAAGTGAAATGAATTGATCATTGCCGGTTTTCCGGTGCAGGAAATCGCCAGTCAGGCAACCTTTGAAGAGGTAGCGTATTTGCTATGGAACGATGCGCTGCCAACGGCGATTGAAGTCGATGAATTTCGACAGGCGCTGACTGCCCAGCGCGTATTACCTGACGCCACAGTAGAAATATTGCGAGCGACAGTCCAGTATAAATTGCCAGCGATGGATGCATTATTGCTGGCAGCCAGCACGCTCAGCCTTGACCTGTCGAAGAGCGAGCCACCCCACCAGGCGGTCGCGGTCCTGGCGCGTTTCCCGGTGATTATGGCTACGTACGCGCGTTTATTGAAGGGCCAAACCATTCTGACCCCTCGTGATGACCTCGGCCACGCCGCCAACTATCTATATCTGCTGTTCGGTGAAGTTCCTCAGCCTGAACAGGTCCGTGGCTTGGAAACTTATTTAAATACAGTATTGGATTATGGGCTGAATGCTTCTACCTTCACGGCTCGAGTGATCATTTCCACGGGTTCTGATTTGGTTTCGGCAGTCGTGGGCGCTATTGGGGCTTTGAAGGGTCCGCTACATGGCGGCGCGGCCGGACCTGCGCTGGATATGGTGTTTGAGATCGGCGAGGCCAGCCAGGCGGAGACGGTCATGCGGGAGAAGCTCAAACGCCGCGAACAGCTGATGGGGTTTGGCCATCGTGTCTACCGGACACGCGATCCACGGGCGGAGGTGTTGTCTTTGGCTGCTGAAGGAACGCTTGCAACCTGTTCTTCGAGCATACCTTGCTCCGCTCAGCACGAATTGCTTTAATGAAATCTTATAACATGAAGTTACCCTGCAAACCAGACTGACTATTGGGTGCGACCCAAACATGGAAATTGCCTGGTTCAATTCCTTTTGTACCATTCGCGCGGGTGAAGGCGAGTGCTTCCTCTGTCAATGTGAAAGTCACGCGCCGAGTCTCGCCAGGTTTCAACATTACGCGCTCGAACCCTTTGAGTTCACGAACCGGACGAGTCAAAGAGCCAACCAGGTCTCGCACATAAAGTTGGACCAATTCATTCCCGGCGCGTTTGCCGGCATTGGTGACCTCTGCGCTGATTCCGATTTTTCCGCGCAGGGCCTCACTGCTTATCTTCAAGTTGGCATATTCAAATGTTGTATAGGTGAGACCATATCCAAATGGATACAGCGGGGCATTGGCTAGATCTACATAGCGGGATTTGAAGGGACCATCCGCGCGAATCGGACGACCGGAGTTTTTCTGGTTGTAATAAATGGGGACCTGGCCCGTCGCACGTGGAATCGTGACTGGCAGGCGAGCAGATGGAGACTCCAAACCAAATAGGATCTCGCCCAAGGCTGCGCCGCCTTCAATGCCGGGTTGCCACACATAAAGTACTGACTGAACTTGCCCAACCTGTTTCGTAATGGCCAGTGGACGTCCGGCGATGACGACCAATATCACTGGTTTCCCTAATGCGGCAACTGCCTCTACCAATTCGGCTTGACCGGGTGGAAGAGAAAGATCACTGACATTAGAGTTTTCACCGGATCGATAAGGATACTCGCCAACGACCAGCACGACCGCATCGGCAGATTGGGCAACGTGTACAGCTTTATCGGCATGCTCGCCAAAGACCAATTTAATGCCAGCTGGTGCGATCTGTTTGAGGGCTTCAGCGAGTGGAGTCACATCTGCAGCACGGCCATCGGGCGACCACGAGCCAAAGAGTTCGCTGCGTGCGTGAATCAGCGGACCGACCACGGCGATCCGTTCGAAACTGGAATCGAGAGGCAGAAGGTTAGATTCGTTTTTCAGCAGGACCATAGTTTCGCGGGCAAATTGTCTGGCAAGAGTCCGTGAGCTTGGCCTGAGCAGGTCGTGGGTGACGCGGTCGGGATCTGTAAAGGGTTGGTCAAAGAGTCCCGCGCGGAGTTTGATCCGCAAGATGCGCCGGACCGCTTCGTCAATCTCATTCTGAGAAACTTTTCCGCTTTGCAGGCTGGCGGAAAGAGTGGTGAGATAGGTTTCACTGACCATGTCCATATCAACACCTGCGTGCAAGGCAATCGCGGCGGCCTCTGCTTCATCTGCGGCGACGCCATGGTGGACGAGCTCACGGACGGAATCCCAATCGGAGACGACGAAACCATCGAAGCCCCATTCGCCGCGCAAAACGTCGGTAAGTAGACGTCGGTTGCCTGAGGCTGGGATGCCGTTGAGATCCAGGAACGCGGACATCAATGTGCCAACGCCGCCTTTGACCGCGGCTTCGTACGGTGGCATATAAATATCACGCAGAGTCGGCTCGGAGATCTCGCCTGCGTCATAATCGCGCCCGCCCTCCGCAGCGCCGTATCCAACAAAATGCTTGGCACATGCAACAAGTTTATCCGACGCGGAATAATCATCGCCTTGAAAACCTTTGACGACTGCCGCAGCCATTTGCGCGCCCAGAAATGGATCTTCACCATTGCCCTCGGCGATACGCCCCCAGCGCGCGTCACGGGCAATATCGATCATAGGCGCGAAGGTCCATTTTATGCCGGTGGCGGTGGCTTCGAGCGCGGCCACCGAGGCGGCTTGTTTGGCGAGTTCAGGATTGAAAGACGCGGCTTGCGCCAATGAGATGGGAAAGATTGTGCGATAGCCGTGAATAACATCCCGCCCGAAAAGTTGCGGAATCTGATACGGCCCTTCCAGCGCGAGTTTCTGAATGTCGTTGCAAACCTCGGCAGTGGAGGATTTACTCTCGCCAGCACCGGTGAGCGCTCCCGCGGCATTGATGACAGAGCCAGCTTTGCCCTGGCGAATGATTTCAGGGTCGAAATGACCGCGCGAAAAATATTGGTTCAATTGCCCAATCTTGGCATCCAGATTCATCCTGGAAAGCAGGTCATTGATTTTGGATTCTGTCATGGAATCGCTCCTGTTTAATGAACATGATTGTCTGGTATCTTTATCTTGCTGCTGATGAACTACCTTGAGAAGCCCTTACGCGATCAGGAGTGAATGGGATCTGGCGCAGTCGTATGCCTGTGGCATCGAAGACCGCGTTGGCTACGGCTGCAGCAGTTGTCACGGTTGAAGGCTCGCCCGCACCTACGGCAGGTTGATNGGAGCGGTTAATTAGTACAATCTCGATTTCGGGTGTTTCTGAAAAGGTCAAAATTGGATAGGTTTCCCAATCCGTGGAAGTGATGCGCATTTCATTGAATTTCACTTCTTCTTTGAGCGCCCGGCTGAGGGATTGGATCACGTTACCTTCGATTTGATTTTTCACCCCATCCGGATTGATGATCAGCCCGCAGTCGTGTGCCACTACAATGCGCTGGACCTGTATCATTCCGCTGACTCGCTCCACCTGCACCTCAGCGATACAAGCAACGATGGCTTGATCGTTCTCATATCGAGCAAAGGCAACCCCGCGTCCTTCTGCCACTGGATGTGTACCCTTACGCGGCGATGGGCGTGACTCCCAATTTGCCTTCCTGGCGGCGGCTTCCAGGACCTCTTGCTCACGCCGTTCGGCCAGATAACGCAGACGATACTCCAGCGCGTCGATACCCGCCGCGGCGGCCAATTCGTCTATGAATGATTCGTTGGCAAAAGTATTTTCTGCACCACCCAGACTGCGAAACGAGGAAGCGCGCAGGAGAGAATCACGAAGATAATGGACGGTCACGCGCTGAACCGGAAAAGCATAATTGGTTGGAGCGTTGCGTTCGGCGCCGAAAGAGAAACGGGATTGGGGTGCCGGTTGCCCGGAGAGCAACTGGGCAGCCACTAATTGGCCGGCGAAACGTGCCCGGGCTACATGCGAAGGAGACCAAACGTGATAATCCCAGGCCACCACATTTCCTTGCTCGTCCAATCCTCCGTAGACTTCCATCACCATGGCGGGCGATTTCGGTTCCCAGACGAATTCATCTTCGCGCGTCCATTGGACTCGTACCGGTCTGCCAACTGCTTGCGAAAGAATAACAGCATCCGCGGCAACATCATCTGCGCCATTTTGTCCATAACTCCCCGCGCCTTCCATAAAAATCAAGTGGATGTTCTCCGGAGGAAGGTTGAGCAACTGTGCCAGTGCGCCACTCAGTGGATAAGGTCCTGGCGTACTGGCCCAAACTGTGACTTGATCGCCCTTTACATCAGCAACAGCGCATGAAGGACCGATCGATGCGTGAGCATGAAATGGCTGGTANTACGTTGAATGGAGTTGCTTCGCCGCGCCCGCAAATGCTTTTTTGAAATCTCCCTGTTCGACCAGGAGGCTATTCTCAGTGGGTTGATTTCGCAGGGATGTAAACAAATCCTGCATGTGTGGATATGCAGCTGTCTCTTGCCATTCCACTTTAAGTTGCCTGGCCGCCTGGATCGCTTGCTCTTCGCGCTCTGTTACGACTCCTATGAAATTACCGCTCTGGAATACTTTGACAAGACCGCGAATATCTTTCACCGAATTCTCATCCAGTGAAACGAGCTTTGCCGCTGGGTTAGGTGGCCGCACCAATCGAGCGTGTAGCATTCCAGGTATTTCTAAATCGTGGATGAAGTGAGGCCGACCCGTTACTTTGGCAGGCAGATCTTCGCGCGGCGTTGATTTTCCAACGATCTGATAACCCTTCGGCGATTTCAAGGGAGCTTTATTCGTCACTTGTAAATTAAAGGCTTTACCTCCCATGAGTTCCGCATAGGTGACCGAGCGCTCTGGATGTTGGGCTACACCGATGACTCCCTCGCGAGCGATGAGCTCATCGGAAGGGACAGTGAATCGTTCAGCTGCCATTTCAAGCATGGCGTGGCGCGCTTCCGCGGCGGCATTACGCAAGGCAGTGCCACTGCCGCTAATCGTCATGCTTCCGGCGGTATAACCCTCATTGGGCGTGCGGGCAGTATCCCCCATTACCATGTGGACTCGCTCAAGAGGCACATCCAGTTCCTCCGCTACGATCTGCGCCAACGCAGTCCGTACACCGGTTCCCAGTTCGACCTTTCCACTAAAGGCAGTGATAGTTCCATCCTTTTCGATGGCCAGCCAATCATCGAGCCAGTCTGATACCTCGCCCCAAGCCGCCTCGCGTCGACCCGATCCCGGCCTCCCGGTTTGTCCACCGCTCCGAGAACTTGAGTCTTTCTTTTGATTCGCCATTAGTCCTTTGCTCCAGATAACAACGCCTCGGCGCGCTTCACCGCCCGCAGGATTCGCAGGTGCGAACCGCAGCGGCACAGATTTCCATCCAGGGCTTCTCGAATTTGTACATCAACAGGATGCGGGGTGTTCCATAGCAACGCGGCCGCGGTGATGATCATCCCGTTGAGGCAGTAGCCGCATTGAGCCGCTTGTTCCTCTATAAACGCACGTTGGACCGGGTGCAGTTGACCTTCTTCAATCAATCCCTCCAGAGTTGTAATACGCGTCCTTCCCACCTCCGAGACCGGTAGCTTACACGATGGCTTTGCCTTATCGCCCATCAACACCATGCAGGCTCCGCATTTCTCCTCGCCACAACCGAAGTGCGGACCCACTAAACCTAACTCATTCCGTAGAACATAAAGCAGCGGCGTATCCGATGCAGCCTGGACAGTGTGAGGCTTTCCATTCACAGTGAGAACAATTTCATCCGACATAAAGATTTTCTCCTGACTGGATCATTCATTGAACGGATCGTAGTCGAATCTGAGCTGGCAACGCACTTATTATTCTAGTGCATATGACTGTGATTCGCAGAACGGAAATTATCTTATTTGCGTTTGCATAAGCTCTCACAACTTGTCATCAAATATGATCTTCAATCTATTCACCCCGCAGGGCCTCAGAGGCTTGCATACGGCTTAATCGCCAGGCTGGATACAGCGCAGCGAGAAGGGCGGCACCGACGGATAGCAAGAATGCCTGGATGAAGGGCGTTGGGTCAACCTGCATTTGTAATGTCCAGCCAAAGGAACGCTGATTGATCACAAAAATCAGAATCCAGGCCAGGATATAGCCAGTCGGTAGGGCGAGCAATCCGGCCGATGCACCGAGCAGTCCCGTTTCCCAAAGAGCCAGGCGACGCATTTCGGCCAGGTTGAGTCCCAGTGCGCGAAGAATACCAATTTCACGTGCTTTTTCCAATTGCACCGCCAGGAGGGAACTCAGTACACCGATAAAAGCCACGAGGGTTGTGACCAACTGCATGGCGGTGGTGATCGCGAAGGTGCGATCGAACACAACCAGCGCATCCTGACGCAATGCACCACTGGGATTTACCTGTATTGCCGGGAAATCCGTCAACTGGGTGCGCAGGGTAGTAGTCATGTTATCAATATCAGAATGGGGAGCCAGGAACAGCACCAGTCCATTCAACTGATCATCATTCCACAGGCGCTGATAAACATCCAGGCTCATGCGAACCGTCCCGCGTGTAGACGCGTAATCGGCGTAAATGCCTGCGATGGGAAATGAATGCCAACCTTGAGGGGTAAGCAATGCAAGTGACTCACCCGGCGCCGAAATTCCCAGCCGATTCGCAAGTGGTTCTGAGAGTAACACCGCCCCATCCCTCACCATTTGCCACGTCTGCCCCGGATCGCCTTGCTCTTTCAAAAAGAGACGAGCATCCATCGGTCGTTCCGGGCTGGCAGCTACAAGTTCGACTGGACCCTGTTCTGATTCAACTGAAGTCACACGAACACCAATCGTTGATTGGATCCCGGGCTGGGACTTCACAAGAGCAATGACCTGAGGATCGAGAGGCGTATCAAGACGCGTTGTGCTCAGGCCTTGCACAGAGATGTATATGTCCCCCCGCATCGTTTGCTCCAACCAGATCGTAACCGTGGTGCGGAAGCTGGAAATCATCACCTGCACACCAATGGTAACTGAGACAGCAATCATGAGCGCGGCCACAGCCACCGCGGTGCGACTTTGGGAACGGATGACATTACGAGGAGCAAGGCGGCCCAGGAGACCAAATAATTTTCCAAATGGCTCAGCTACGAAGCGCATCAGTGTAACAGTAACCAACGGGGTGAGTGCAGCCAACCCGATGATCACGGCAAATGTGCCGGTAAAACTGATGATTAAGTTGCGGGTGGGGATGGAAAGAATCACAGCACCCGTGAGCGCGGCAAAAACGCCCAGAACTGCTACTCTGTTAACCACCAATTTGGTTTTGCTCTCCAGTCCAGCGCGCGAGAGTGCCAGACGTGGTGGAATGGATGCAGCTTCCCAGGCAGGCGGTGCCGCAGCGAATATACTGGCAAGGAAACCTGCCAGTGCACCTTTGAGCAAACTGGAAATAGGGATTTGGATTCCTCGCACATTGACGACAAAATAAAGATCGTTGATGGTTTGAGTAACCATCCGCACCGCGCCCTGACCGAGAAGGATGCCCAGGCCAAGCCCCAACATTGTACCCAGCGCCCCGACCGTCGCAGCTTCGCTCAGCACCATCCCAAAGACCTGTTCACGCGTGTATCCAATGCTCCGTAACGTACCAAACAGGGAGCGCCTCTGGACGACAGAAAAGGTCATGGCGTTGTAAATGAGAAAAATGCCCACGAGCAATGCCAACAAGCTGAGGGCAGTGAGATTGATCTTGAAAGCGGTCGTCATCTCGGCAACCTGACTGGTGCGGATTTCCGAGGGGACGAGCAATGTTCCAGCTGGAAGTGATTCCGACAGCACCTTTGAGTCAAAATGATCCGGAAGGATCAGGTCAATTTGAGTCAGTTTGCCTTTGGTGCCGCTGAAGGATTGAGCAGTAGAGATATCCGTCAGAATAAACGTGTCCAGCGCGCGACGAGAGAAGTCATCGGAGGGTTCGAGCAAACCGATCAGATAAGCATCTTGGGTCTTGCCGTTGATGGAAAGTTTCAAGCGGCATGAATCATCCACTGCAGTCGAGGAACACGGCTGGAGTCGATAGCGTTGGGCGGTCGAGGCGGAAAGCAGAATTGATCCAGGTACTGTTAATAGTGAAGGGATTGAATCCAGGCGAGTTTCCTGTCCTGGAGCCAGGTAACTGCGAAAGGGTGCTTCAGCAAATGGATCGACGCCAAGCAGCGTGAACGGTATCTCACCGAGTTGTGGACTGACAGTGTGCGCAATGACCAGCGGCGCACTCTCAAGAGTATCACGCCATTGTGGATCGGTACGCAGTTTGACGTAGAGTGATTCATCAACGCCCTGGTCGCCAGCAATGATGGAATGGGTCGCACGTCCCGTGATCGCGCTGGTATTCAGATCGAAGGCGCGGGCAGCACTGGCATTCGCAATGTCAATCCCGACCATGACTGCCACACCGAGGGCAATCCCCAATGTCATGATGAGGAATTGGATAGGATGTCTAAGCAGGGTTCGAAGAGAGAGCATCCTTAACGCTCCTCGATCAGTTGCCCATGGGAAAGCCGTAGAATCCGATCGGCATGGGAGGCGGCTTCCAGGCTATGGGTCACGATGAGTAGTGTGCCATTTTGTTCACGAGTCAGATGTGCAAGCAGTGTCATCATCTGTGCCCCGGTTTCTTCATCTAAATTACCGGTGGGCTCATCTGCCAGGATCAGGAGTGGGTCGTGCACGAGGGCCCGCGCCAACGCGACGCGCTGTTGTTCCCCTCCAGACAGTTTTTCAGGAAACGTTTCCCATCGATCCGGCAGGCCAACGGCCTCCAGTGTCTCGCGCGCCTTTTTGTGGATCTGCGGCCGAGGCATGCGATTGAGTTCCAGCGGCAGGCTAATATTTTCACCAACAGTCAGGGTGGGAATCAGATTGAAGAATTGGAAGACAAAGCCGATTTGCGCGCGCCGGAAAAGAGTCCGATCGCGTTCAGATAGAGTCGTCAGGTCTTGACCATCTACCCAAATTTGGCCGCTGTCTGGCGCATCGATACCACTGATCAAGTTAAGCAGGGTACTCTTGCCGCTGCCACTCTTCCCAAGGATGGCCGTGATCTCACCGGACTGGAATTCGGCATGAGCATTTTGCAGGACGATGCGGCGCACATCGCCTTCATAATAGGATTTCGTCAAATCATGGAAACGGAGAAATGCAGTCATGGGATGATTGTATTGTGAATATGTTAAAGGAGAATCAGTTTGAGACCATAAATGTTACATAAGTGCCCCAATTTATGCCTACTCATTAACTTATAATGCTTCCATGATCGTCATTCCCTACCGTTTGCTTTTCCTTTTACTATTATCTTCGATGCTTTTGCTTCTTGCATGCGCTCCGGCGACCACCCCATCCGCTGAAGGTCAGGTTCCAATTGTTAGAGCCACTACTCCATCTGCTGAAGTCCAGGCTCCAGTTGTTACTGCGACGACAATCGCCACGCCGATGATACCGCCAGGCTTTGTTGCGGCGGATGGCTCACATACACTTACCTTCCCGGCCGACTTTGGCGCTCATCTCGATTTTCGGACAGAGTGGTGGTATTACACCGGTAACTTGCAAACATTGGAAGGACGACATTTTGGATTCGAGTTGACAATTTTCCGCGTCGGATTGCTGCCACCAACGGCTACACTTCCCAATGATTCGGATTGGTCGAGTAGAGATATCTATTTCGCCCATTTTGCAGCCAGCGATATTGGCAGTAATCGTTTTTATGCCTTTCAGCGTTATTCGCGTCCTGGCCCGGGACTGGCAGGCGCGCAAGGTGACCCATATCATGTCTGGTTGGAGGATTGGAATATCACAGAGCGCGCCCCGGGGGTGTATCAGCTACAGGCGGAACAAGCAGAAACTAAACTCGATCTGACATTAACCGATGAGATGGGAGTTGTCTTGCACGGTGAGAATGGTTACAGCCGCAAAGGCAAAAATCTAACCAACGCTTCCTATTACTACAGCCAACCGCGCCTTCAGGCCGAGGGGTCGATACACATCAATGGTATACCATACGCGGTCACTGGACTGGCATGGAACGATCACGAATTCAGCACCGGTGTGCTGGACGAGAATCAAATCGGCTGGGATTGGTTTTCTCTACAATTCGAGGAGGGTCCGGCCCTGATGCTTTTCCAGTTGCGTGAGCGCGGCGGGGCAATTTCAGATTCAGCCAGTGGCACGTTCATTGCAGCAGATGGAACTCCTCAGTCTCTTCATAAATCGGATTTCGAGATTGCGGTCCAAGATCAATGGCATAGCCCACATACGCAGGGTGTATATCCATCTTCCTGGGAGATCCAGATCCACAAGCCCAATTGTCTATTGGAAGTCAAACCCTGGATGGCTGATCAGGAAGTTAATTTTCCGCCAGTGACGTATTGGGAAGGAGCTGTACAGTTCAAAGGCAACTGTAACGGCGCGCCAGTACAAGGGAATGGATATATTGAACTTACTGGTTATGCAGGAAATTTGCCGATGCCATAAGATCCCTTGGGAAGGTGATCATCTTGTTCATCAGGTGTGAATCAGCATTCATATACCCAATAGTTGTCACAGAAATTTAGATGCTCGCGACTGTGTAAGGCGATATTGTCATAAGCCGTAGAGCATTATCCTGTTTTGATACTGACGGCTGGTTTTGCCCAGAGTTAGATGTGCAAATTCTGTCTGATTATCTACACCCCTGTCCGTGCGTGTGCTGTCGTTACCAGTATCAAAACTGGATTTCGGGACCATTGCTGGATCGCCTTGATGTCCATATTGAAGTGTCCCAGGTCGATTACAAAAAGATATATGGAGATCGAGTGGGGGAATCTTCTGGATCGATTCGAGTACGTGTGCAAGCCGCACGAGATCTTTAACGAAAACGTTTCGGAGTCCGAAGCGAGGAGACTTTGCATTCTATGATCTGCAATAAGAGTATGCGGCTGGGGGAGATACGGGAGTATTGTAGGACAAAGGCGCCGTGCTGAGCCTGACCCCTGATTTGAATTGCAATTCCATTATATTTTATCTAAATTGTTATCTTCCCTCCACGTCACACGTCCTGTAAACGCGACCAATCTCAGGTAATAGCAGCTTCCCAAGTGGGAAGCTGCAAATCAATTTATTCCATAAGCTCGTGTTGTTAGATAACAGGCCTTCTTTTCCGGAGGAGATCATGGCAAAAAAACTGGTTCGTTTTTTTTCTGTTGTTATTATTCTTTCGATCCTGCTTGCTCAATTTGGATTACAGCCTGTTGCCGCTGCTGCAAACTTCAGCGTCACCAGCAATGCTGATGCAGAAGATGCCAATCCTGGCGATGGCTTTTGTGAGACTGCTCGTAATGAATGTACGTTGCGTGCAGCAATTCAGGAAGCCAATATACTGGAGGGGGCAGACAGCATCTCCATTCCGGCGGGAACATACACACTATCCATTTCAGGCACAGGGGAGGATGCCGCGGCGACTGGAGATCTGGATATCACTCAGGATCTGACTATCACTGGCGCTGGCATGACCAAGACCATCATCGATGCGAACGGTCTCGATCGGGCTTTACATCAACTAGGTGGGTCACTCACCCTTTCCGACCTGACCATACAGAACGGCCTGGCCAACCCAGGTGGCGGCCTGTTAGTGGATGGCGTGTCCATCAGGGAGAATTATGGTCAGGCCACGGTCAGCCGCGTTGCCTTCATAAGTAACCGGGCCACGTCCGATGCGCCCGATGGCAGTGGCGGCGGAATCTACGTCACCGATTGGAGCTCGGCTACTATCAGCCAGAGCCAGTTTACCAGTAACGAGGGGTTCTTCGGCGGCGGTGCCGTAGCCAGTAGTAACAACGGCGCGGTCTTTTCCATTACCGACAGCACATTCGATTCGAACTCGTCTCATTTCGGGGGCGGGGCGCTGTATCCCAATGGCAACTCGGCAACCATTGAAAATAGTACGTTTATCAATAATAGCGCCGACACTGGCGGGGCAATCCACAGCAATGCCCGCACCGTGGACGTGAACAATAGTACATTCGTGGGGAACTCTGCCGTCAACCACGGCGCCATCGACTCGCGCGTCGGTACAATTACAGTCAACAACAGTACTTTTTCCGGGAACACGGCCTCCGGTTTGGGAGATACGCTCGGAGACCAACCGGCCCAGGGGGGCGATCTGCAAGTAGGTAATTCGATCCTCTCCGCGACAGATTTCAATAACTGTGACGGCATCATCGTAGACCTGAACAATAACCTCAGTTGGCCGAACCAAAATAATTGTCCCGGCACACGCTCTGATCCCCGGCTGGACTCACTGGCCGACAACGGGGGACCGACCGAGACAATGGCGCTCCTGGTGGATAGTCCTGCCATTGATGCGGGCAATAGCCAAACGTGCACAAGCACTGATCAGCGCGGCGTCGCGCGTCCACAGGGGAATGCCTGTGATATCGGTGCCTTCGAAACACTGTTCACAAATATCTTTATTGTGACGAATACCAATGATAGCGGAGCTGGTTCACTGCGCCAGGCCATTTTGGATGCCAATGCCGCACTGAATTCCAGCAATGGACCGGATGAAATCCATTTCAATATTCCCAGTGAGATTGTCAATACCATTTCGCCGGCTTCGGAATTGCCAGCCATCACAGAACCGGTCATGATCGACGGTTATACACAGTCTGGTGCAAGTGCAAACACGCTGGCGACCGGCGATAATGCAAACATTCAGATCGAGCTGGATGGCGCCAATTGTCCCGCCTGTGGGCAGGCATTGTTGATCAGTTCCGGCGGCAGCACGATCCAGGGCCTGGCAATCCATGGGGACTTCAACAACGGGATTGAAGTGAATGGATCGGGAAGCACGATCACCGGTAATTTCTTTGGCCTGAAAGCGAACGGCGGAGACGACGGGGTGATCGCGTCTGGTATCTATTTGAACAATACGTCCAATAACACCGTTGGGGGGAACGACCCGGCCAATCGCAATGTGATCTCTGCCAACCGTGACGGGATTTTCATTGCGGCAGGCGCAGCCAACGCGACGGACAACCTCATCACCGGCAACTACATCGGAACGGATATCTCTGGCATGGAAGCGCTGGGCAACACCCAACGCGGCATCTTTGTCGGAAGCTTTGGTTCCACTGCGAGCAGCAATACCATCTCAGGCAACCTGATTTCCGGCAACGGTCACTTCGGCATTCTTTTACACGATGGGAATGTCACAGGGAATACCATCACTGGCAATTACATCGGTGTCACTGCCAAAGGTGACGGCGCCCTGCCGAACGGTCGCAGCGAATCGGGCGATGACGGCCTGGCCGGGACCAATGCGCGCGCAGGTGTGTATATCGCCGGGCCAGATAATACGGTTGGCGGGACGGGGCGAGCATCTGGGAACACGATCGCTTTCAATAGCGGCGCGGGAGTCAATGTGGCTTCCAGCGCGGGCAACACTATCGTCGGTAATGCCATCTTCTCGAATGACAATCTGGGCATCGATCTCGGCGGTGGTGGCGTCACATTCAATCACCAGGGCGCCATCAGCGGACCCAACAACTACCAGAACTATCCAGTCCTGTACGTGGCAACATCGGATGGCAGCGCCACGCGCCTGGTAGGGACTCTGGATTCGGAAGTGGGTCAAAACTACACGGTCAATGTTTACACCAATCCAGCCTGTGATCCCACATTTTTCGGGGAAGGTCAAACCTACCTTGGGTCGTTCAATGTAACCACAGATGCCAATGGGCATGTCAGCTTCGACAAGACGATTGACGGTGGCGCAAGTGAACCAACTGGAATTACGGCAACCGCCACAGGAACTAATGGCACCTCCGAGTTCTCTTATTGCCGCGCGATCTCGACGGCCAACCTGAACTGGGTGCAGGCGCAGGCGGTTGAAAGCGGCTCTCAGACCCAGCAATTTATCACGGACATCTTCCAGGAAAAGTGGTTTAAGTTCCCGGTTCAACCGGGTTCCTCGGTAACGATCAAATTGACAAGTCTGCCCGGCAGCGCGGTCAGCCTGCACCGTGACCCGCTTCCTATTTATAAGGAGCTGATCAATCCTCAGAACTCCCCTGTGTTGAGCGCCGAAGCTTCTGATCCAGCATTCCTGCCTTCCGGCTCGTTACCTTCTGGTTCTCTGCCTTCTGGATCCTTGCCCTCTGGTTCTCTTCCCTCTGGTTCGTTGCCTTCCGGATCATTGCCAACTGGTTATCTGCCCTCCGGATCGTTGCCTTCCGGCTCGCTCCCCTCTGGATCCCTGCCGTCCGGTTCCCTGCCTTCAGGTTCATTGCCTTCGGGTTCATTGCCTTCCGGCTCGTTACCTTCTGGTTCTTTGCCCTCCGGCTCACTGCCTTCCGGCTCTTTACCCTCAGGTTCATTACCTTCGGGCTCACTACCCTCTGGCTCGCTCCCCTCTGGATCCCTGCCGTCCGGTTCCCTGCCTTCAGGGTCGCTGGATGCCTATGCCACTGCCGCGCGGCAAAGCCTGCTTGGCATCTCCATGGATCCTTATGCAACGGTACAAACGATCGAACGAAACACATACGATCTACAAGAAGATCTATACGTGCGCGTGGTCGGATCCTATAACCTTGACACTCCTTTCACTCTCGAGGTAACCGTTCAGGGTGGGATCTGTGGTGCCGTTCTCCCCGTACCAAATTCGACCCCGGTCATCTCCGGCTCGCCGCTTGCTTCCGGTTCCTATCAATCCCTGATCCTGACTGATTCAAGCCGGCTGCATGGCACCTCAATAGAGAAAACGAGTGCGCTGTCTGATCTACAGACTCTGGCTGGCCGGTCCGACGTGCATGGCAT
>Ga0065705_10001907_pt1 | contig 19230 bp, 14 predicted proteins | sample SwibulcommuniRL2_FD_59092 | JGI IMG/M metagenome (GOLD analysis project Ga0065705, IMG submission 59092) | Bulk soil microbial communities from switchgrass field near Rose Lake, East Lansing, Michigan, USA - RL2 Bulk Soil v2 (version 2) | ecosystem: Environmental > Terrestrial > Soil >...
AGCAGGAACCGGATTTGGCAGCATGACGGGGTGCTGAAAATACTAGATGAATATGCGAAATCTCTTCGGCGGACGGCTGGAACGGTGTAAGGCATAGCGGAAGCGCCGGGAGATTCACATCAGGCAAGCTGATTTGTCAGTCCACTGAGGTTACATCACCTAATGGATCGTGAACCACGGCTTTATACCCTGGCTGTTCGCGCAGAAATTCTCGCAACGTCGGCACGGCGAAACTAACCTGCCCATGTCCGGCCACCTCAATCATGCCGGCCGCCAACAATCTCAGTCGGTATTGCCCGCCATAAACCTGGGTTACGCCCAAACGTTGCGCAATTTCACTTGTCTTCGAGGGTCCTTCGTCCTCCGCCATTGCCAGCAGGTAGGACTGGTCGATGACTGAAAGTGATCGATATGCCGATTCGACCACCGTGGCTCCCATCCGGCGTCGTGCTTTGGCAAGCCCCGCAGTCAACGCCTTTTGCGTCACCTCGTGTCCGTCACGTACCGCTTGGCTCCATACATGGTAACCAACGAGTTGGATTAAAAATGGATAACCGCCAGTAGCTTCGGCAAGTTGTTGAATGCGCTCTTCAGTGGCAACGACGCCGCTTTCATTAAATGTCTGCCGGAAGGCACTGGCGACTTCTTCGATGGATGCCGAATGCAAGTCGTATTTCTCAGCGCGACGCAGGAAAGTAGAAACGCCTTCATTCAAAAGATCTTCTACGGCTTTGGGCAATCCGGCAAAGGCGAGTCCAATCGGTAGATCCTCACGAATCATGTGTTGAATTACGGCAGCAATCTCAGCAAGAGTGTCGCGATCAATTGCATGAATCTCATCGACAGTAATCAAAAGTCCAGTACCGTGGCTGTTAAGTTCTTGAAGCAGCTCCGTAAGCGTTCTGCGCCAATGCATTTCACGTTTTTCTGGCGCGCTTGATTCAAGGGAAAAAGGACCTACAGTCAAACCCGTGATCCGTCTTCCAACTGGCCCTTCAATGAATTCCTCTTTTGCTGCTTGAACCGCGGCTCCGATTCGTCGCACCAACCCTTTTGTAGCGGTCTCGGAGATTACCATCCACCCGTGCTCAATTGCCTCGTCTTCGATTTCACCGAGCATGACGGTTTTGCCGATTCCCCGCGGGCCGCTATATATGGAAAGCAGCCCAGGTGCGCCAGCGCCATTGCTTATGCTTTCGGCAAAGTCCTCGCGAAGTTCAGCCCGCCCTACGAGCATCGGAGGTCTAGCGCCTGCCGTCGGTTTAAATGGATTTTTGGCGGTAACCACGAGCACTCCTTTGAAGTCTTTAATTTTTTAAAAGTTTTTAAAGTTTCTAATAACTTACCATTTTGAACTTTAAATAAGTAGTGATCTGCGCTTGGTTTCTTGAGCTCTGAACACTATCTTGGACCCTGGGTTAGCTTTCCCAGCTACTCAGAGCCAACAAGTAAAAATTCCTAGTGATCATCCAGAAAATAGACATGCCGCGGCGGTTGGGAAAAGTTCCCATCCGCCGCGGCATGACTTGGTGCCCAGCTCGTATTACTCGGTTTCAGTGACCGTACTAGATGTCTCTGCGCCAGCAGCTGGGTTGCCAGCGGCTACCGGAACTGCCGAGGTGTCAGGATTTGCATCCACATCCTCGGCTGGGCCGGCAAACTGCGACTGGTACAGGTTGTAGTAGGCGCCCTGGGNTGTCAGTAGTTCTTCATGATTGCCCTGCTCCACGATTTTTCCTGATTCCATCACCAAAATGGTGTCGGCATCACGAATCGTGGACAAGCGGTGCGCAATCACGAAACTGGTTCGGTCGCTGCGCAACGCCGCCATGGCACGCTGTACCAGAACTTCGGTACGCGTATCCACCGAGCTAGTCGCCTCATCCAGGATCAGCAAGGAAGGGTTAGCCACGAACGCGCGGGCAATGGTGATCAACTGCTTTTCACCGGCCGATACGTTAGTACCTTCCTCATCGATGATGGTGTCGTAGCCATCTGGCAAGGCACGCACGAATCGGTCAACGAAGGTCGCCTTCGCGGCCTCGTAGACTTCCTCATCCGTAGCATCGAGCCGGCCGTACCGGATGTTCTCCATGATGGATCCGCCAAAGAGCCACGCATCCTGCAGCACCATGCCGACCTTGGAGCGCAGGTCTGCGCGGGACAGGTCGGTAATGTTTGCGTTGTCCAGCATGATGCGTCCCGAGTTCAACTCGTAGAAACGCATCACCAGGTTCACCAGCGTGGTTTTACCTGCGCCGGTAGGACCGACAATGGCCACAGTGTGCCCCGGATCTGCATCAAAGGACAGGTCCTCAATCAGTGGCTGCTCCGGGTTGTAGGAGAAGCTCACGTTCTCGAAGGACACATGCCCGTCGGTGCGTGCTGGAAGCTGCTGCTTGGCTACTTCCGGTTCCTGTTCCTCAGCGTCCAACAGTTCGAAGGTACGCTCTGCCGAGGCAACACCGGACTGCAGCATATTCGCTACTCCGGCAATCTGCCCCAGCGGCTGGGTGAACTCACGCGAGTACTGGATGAATGCTGTCGCATCACCAAGGCTCATCGTGCCGGAGGCTACACGCAGGCCACCAACGACCGCGATACCCACGTAGGACAGGTAGGACACGAAGTTCATCACCGGCATGATCATGCCAGAGACAAACTGTGCGCCGAAGCTTGCCTTGTAGAGTTCCTCATTGCGCTCGGTGAAACGTTCCACCATGTCGTCTTCGCGGCCGAAGACCTTCATGAGCTCATGGCCGGAGAAGGACTCTTCAATCTGCCCGTTGAGCGCACCGGTATTCTTCCACTGCGCGGTAAAGAGCTTCTGAGCCTTAGCACCAATGAAGCCCGCACCCACTGCGGAGAGCGGCAACGCGACCAAAGCGATCAGCGCCAGCTGCCAAGAGACCACAAACATCATGATCACAATGCCGATAACCGTCATAATCGACTGAACCAGCTGGCTCAATGCCTGCTGCAAAGCATTCTGAATGTTGTCTACGTCGTTAGTCACGCGGGAGAGGATGTCTCCACGCTGACGGGTGTCGAAGTAGTTCAGCGGAAGCCGGTTGATCTTATCTTCCACATCCTTACGCAGGTTGTAGACGACTCGCATGACCAGTTTGTTCAGCAGCCAGCCCGAAACCCAGGAGAAAACCGATGCCACGAAGTACATGGCCAGCACCAGCAGGATGTACCGCGAGAGTTGAGTAAAATCGATACCTTCTCCGGGGACAAAATCCACCCGGGATAGCATGTCGGCCTGGGTAGTCTCCCCAGCATCACGCATTTCCTGGACAATTTGGTCCGCGGTGGTGCCCGGTGGCACCTGCATGTTCTTACCGATCATGCCGGCAAAGATGACGTCCATGGCACGGCCAAGAATTCGCGGCGCAATAACTGAGAGCACCACGTACACGGTGATCAAAGCGAAGACAACGCTCATTCCTACCTTGTAGGGTCCCATCAGACCGATCAGTCGCTTGGCCGAGGGCCAGAAGTGCGCTGCCTTGCGAACCGGAGTTTCCTCCCAGCCGCCGGAAGCCGCGGCCACTTCGAATTCGTCTACTTCAGCGAGGGTGGTATCAACTTCGGCTTGCTTGTCGCCGNCTNTTTTCTTCGCTGCCATTTAGGCCACCTCCTCGGCACTGAGCTGGGATGAAACAATTTCTTGATAGGTTTCCGAGGTCTCAAGAAGTTCTTCGTGAGTACCCCGGGCAACAATCACCCCGTGCTCCAACACGAGAATCTGGTCTGCACCGGTAATTGTTGAGACGCGTTGGGCCACAATGATGACCGCGGCGTCCTTGGTTGGTTCATCGAGCGCCGCACGCAGCTTTGCGTCCGTGCTGACGTCCAAGGCGGAGAAAGAATCATCAAAGAGGTACGTATTTGGCTTGGCGGCCAAGGCACGAGCANNGNATAGNCGTTGGCGTTGACCGCCGGAGACGTTGGTGCCGCCCTGAGCGATCTTTGAATCCAGTTGATCGTCGCGTTCGGAGACAAAGTCATCTGCCTGCGCGATGCGCAGCGCCTCCCATAGTTCTTCTTCCGTGGCACCTTTTGCACCAAAGCGCAGGTTACTGGCCACGGTGCCAGAGAACAGGTACGGACGTTGTGGAACCGCAGAAATATTCTGCGACAGCTGATCTCGACCGAGATCACGTACCGGGACCCCGCCTATAAGAATTTCTCCCTCGGTAGCGTCGTAGAGGCGTGGGATCAGATTGAGCAATGTGGTCTTTCCGGCGCCGGTTGAACCGATGATCGCGGTGGTTTGCCCCGGCTCGGCGACAAAGGAAACATCCGAGAGTACCGGCGCGTCAGCACCCGGGTAACCGAAGCTGACATTGCGGAATTCCACGGTACCTGGGGTGGGCAAAGCGATTGCCACGTTGTGGGCATCTGTCATGCTTGGCTCGCTGCCCAGCACCTCGCCAATACGGTCCGCGGAAACCATCGCGCGCGGAACCATCATGGCCATGAAAGTTCCCATCATGACCGCCATGAGGATCTGGAGCATGTACTGCAGGAAAGCAGTCAATGCCCCGACCTCAACTACTCCGCTGTCAACACGATGTCCGCCAAACCACAGCACGGCCGCAGTGGAAAGGTGCAGGATCATGGAAATGGCAGGGAACATCAGCACGAAGAGGTTGCCAACTTTAACACCGAGCTTAGTGAGCTCCTGGTTGGCATCGGCATAGCGTTCGGTCTCGTGCTTTTCGCGGACGAAGGCGCGGACCACGCGGATGCCGGTGATCTGCTCACGCAGCACACCGTTGATCCCGTCAATACGTCCTTGCATGTCGCGGAAGAGTGGCATCAACTTGATCACCAGGATGCCAACCACGATAAGCACTAACGGTACGGATACCCAGACGAGCCAGGAAAGTCCCGGATCCTCACGGATAGCCATGATCACGCCACCAATAGACATGATTGGGGCCGTGATCATGAAGTTCAGTGCCATCAGCGTGAGCATCTGAACTTGCTGCACGTCATTGGTGCCACGAGTAATCAGTGTGGCAGCACCAAATTTATTCACGTCTTGAGCGGAGAAGATGGAGACCTTCTCGAAGACCGACTGACGGATGTCACGGCCTATACTCATCGAGGTTTTGGCACCGAAATACACCGCGCCAATGGCCGTGATGATCTGGATGAAGGCTACGACGAGCATAATGCCGCCGGTGCGCCAGATGTAGCCGATGTCCGCTTCAACCACACCGACATCGATGATTTTGGCATTCAGGCTTGGTAGGTACAGCGTGGCAATGGTGGTAGCCAGCTGCAAAATGACTACGGCAGTTATCCAACCGGCGTAGGGTTTGCTGTGTCTGAGGATGAGCTTCAGAAGCATGAGGTTTTGTCCTTACTCCAACTGCTCCAGAAGCATTCTGCACCTTCGGATTAAAGGCAGGGTGTTTCGAGAGCGATTGTCAGTCTAGCCCTTGCTTCCGACAATAAATATCATCCTTGCGATTGATTTTTACCAATCATTAAATTTTCCCGAACTTCCGGTGAATTTATTCACCGGAAGCCATGCGGCCGGGCACCAAGACCGCCAGAAATAAGCCCTAGCCACGGGGCTTCAATAATCATAAGATGGAAAGTAATTACCGTTATACGAAAGTTGGAATCATGACAGTGCAAGGCACACCACTCATTCCGGGTCAGGAAGCCCCCGGCTTCACCCTGCTCGATGCCACCTCCACACCGGTTTCCCTTTCGGACTACGCAGGCGAAAACGTCATCGTGTATTTCTACCCCAAGGCCGCAACCCCGGGGTGCACCACCGAGGCCTGTGACTTCCGTGACAACCTCAATTCACTGAAGAATGCCGGATACTCAGTGCTGGGGATTTCACCGGATGAACCAGCAGAAATCGCGAAGTTCGCGGCGGACCAGTCGCTGAACTTCCCACTGCTCTCGGATCCGGATAACTCTGTCGCCAAGGCCTACGGCTCCTACGGGGAGAAGAGCTTCGGCGAAAAGACCTTTATCGGCACCCTGCGCTCCACCGCGGTCATCTCCCCCGACGGCAAGATCAGCCACCTCGAATACGCCGTGGATGCCAAGGGTCACGTTTCCCGGCTGCGCGAAGAACTCGGCGTCTAGCCGCTATTACGGACTAGAGCCCTGTTCTCCGGAAATTCATCCGGAGAACAGGGCTCTGGAGATTCAGCGATCGGCTAGCGTCCGGCGACTTTCACCAACTTGTGGTTGATGAATTCATCCATGCCGTACTTGCCAAGTTCACGTCCAATACCCGAACGCTTCACGCCGCCAAAAGGCAGCTCGGGGAATGAAGCCGATGGCTCGTTGATAGCTACCATGCCACTTTGAAGCTTCACGGAGATCCGTTCGGCACGCTCCAGGTCCTTGGTGTGGATGGAGGCTCCCAGCCCATAGTCGGTGTTATTCGCCAGCTCCACTGCCTCGTCTTCGCCGTCAACCTTGTAGAGCACGGCGACCGGGCCAAAGAGCTCCTCGGAGAATGCACGCATGTCCGGGGTTACCCCGGCCAGGATGGTTGGTTCATAGTAGGCGCCGTCCCCATCAATCTGCTTGCCACCGGCAAGTACCGTGGCTCCCTTATCAATAGCGTCCTGCACCTGCGCTGCCAGCCCGTCACGGGCGGCCACTGAGGAAAGCGGTCCCAGGAAATTCTCTCCCTGAGTCGGATCCCCCACCTTGATGCCGGCAACTTGCTCGGTCAGCGCGGTGGAGAACTGATCATAGATAGATGCATCAATAATGAAACGCTTCGCGGCGTTGCAGGCCTGTCCGGTATTGCCAAAACGCGCACGCATGCCAAGCTTTGCGCTGCGCGCCACATCTGCATCTTCAAGCACCAGGAATGGATCCGAACCTCCCAGCTCCAGAACGACCTTCTTCAGGTTGCGTCCGGCAATCTCGGCCACGGCCGAGCCGGCGCGCTCGGAACCAGTCAGCGAGACACCCTGCACCCGGCGGTCGGCAATGATGTCTGCGACTTGGTCATTGGTGGCAAAGATATTGACATACGCACCTTGCGGAGCACCTGCCTCACGGAAGATCTCTTCCATGGCCAACGCCGATTCCGGGCACTGCGGAGCATGCTTAAGCAGAATCGTGTTGCCGTTCATCAGGTTCGGGGCAGCAAAACGGGCCACCTGGTAGTACGGGAAGTTCCACGGCATGATACCCAGCAGCACACCGACAGCTTCCTTGCGCACCAGGGCTGTGCCACCGGAGGCAATCTCCAGCTGCTCGTCCTCGAGGAACTTCGGCCCGTTCTTCGCATAGAAGCGGTAGATCGCCGCGACGATGCCAATTTCACCGAGGGACTGCTTAATTGGTTTGCCCATTTCACGGGTGATGATCGCCGCCAGTTCGTCCGCACGCGACTCGTAGATGTCCGCCACGCGTTCGAGCAGAGCCGAACGCTCCTCAAGTGCGGAGACCGACCACTGGGCATAAGCGTCATGGGCCGTGGAAATAGCGTTGCTGATTTCTTGGTCGTTCGCCGTGGGATAGGTTGCTTCAATGGTTCCGGTAGCTGGGTTGGTAATTGCGTACAACGACATGCTGGCTCCTTCTGCGGCATCTAATCCTGTGAATGCAAGGCAATAAGCCTCGTTCCAACCCTGCCATAGATCACTGAAGTTTGCGGTGGGAGAGCACATGCGAAGACTTGTTATTAGCCGTATCAGGTCAGCTCAGCGGCGGGTGACGTATTGTTTCTGCTATGAGTGATCACCGCGCACGGGTCAAGACAGCTTTTGAGAACAACTCACCGGAACAAGCGCATGCGTACCTTCCGTATCGACTCGCCGCGCTCGCGTTTCGAATCATTGCGCTGCTTTTTGTCATCTTCGGAATTCTGCGCATCTCCAAGATTCTGAGCGCGGAACCGGTCTGGAATAGCTTCCTGTTCTATACAGTTCAAAGTAACCTGCTGTGCCTTATCTGGCTCATATTATTGGTCGTCAGGACGCTGCGGGATCTTGCCAAAACCGGCCCACGAGGGCCCTCGGTACCGTCGCCTCGCTTGGCAGCAGCGGTGATGATGGCCATTACCGTCACCTTGCTGATCTATGTTTTGGTGCTCGCACCGTCCGACTTCGTGCAGTCCGGTGATTACGTCCCATTTTCCCTGACCGACTCCCTGATCCACGTAGTGGCCCCGGCTCTGATCATTGCCGACTGGCTGCTCTTCGTTCCCAAAGGATGTATCCGCGGGTACGATCCGGCACTGTGGCTGCTGCTTCCCTTGGCCTACGTGGTCTTCGCCTTGACTGCCGGAGCTCTGGGCGCCGAATTTTTCGCCGGGGTGAACTACCCTTATCCCTTCATGGATGTAACTCAACACGGTTATCCAGGAGTGGGTCTCAACGTTCTCGTCATGGGCTTGGCCTTACTCGCGGTGGGCTACCTGGTGCTGCTAATCGACCGGCTGCTGGCACGAGCCTTTCGCCGGAAATCCTGATTTACAGGTAGCTTGCGCAAGTACTTAGTAACTGGAACCTCCGCCTTCGCCCATGACAAGTAGGCCACGGCAACCGGCCGCTCCAGCAAGCAGTAGCTGAGAGCGGGAACTATCCGGCTCCTGTGGTCAGCTATGCCCGGCCAGCAGGCGCAGCATCATTTCCCGCTAGCCATCGTGGCGTCCGGCTTCGGTGCAGATGCAAAGCCTGTTGCCTTGCGGGTCTGTGGCCACAGTCCAGGCAGGTGCCCCATCGTAGTTCAACCGTGCACCTGCTTGCTTCAATCCATCGAGGACATCGAGGTGGTGGGAATGAGGCACAGAGATGTCCAGGTGGAACCGGTTGTTATTGGGAGTATCGGTGTTCTGGAACCAGATCGCCGGCCCTCTGCCATAAGGATCTGTCAGGCTGCCGTCTTCTTGTTCTTTGTACCCCAGTGCCGCCCGCCAGGTCTCAGAGATTTGCTTCCGGTCATCGGTGTCTATCGCGATTTCGACGGTGCGGGTGATGTTCAGATTGGCCTGTGCCCCGTGTTCTTCGGCCAGTTCCGAAATTTTCTCTGCCATGCTCACATCTCGAAGAGATACCCCTCCAACGTCGTGGGAGACGAGGGTGACGAACAGGGTGTCATATCGCCAGTCCACGTCGGGGTGATGATTGGATTCTTCGGCCAGGGTACCGATTTCCGCCAGGAAGGACAGTGCGGTGGCTGCCGATGAGCATTTGAATGCGGTGCATAACTGGCCGTGGACGTAACGCCAGTGCGGTAGATGAGTGAGCCGGCTTTCCCGGTCTTCTTGACTCAGAATATCTTTGTTCGACATGGTTTCCGCTCTCCTACGTGGGTGGATTCACTGGCGCAGCAAGGTGTGTCAGCCCTTGCCTATGGCCCAGTCTCCCACCATCAAGGCAACGATAGTAGCCCCCGGAATGCCCAAACGCTGTGCGGAATCGTGCGGGGCACTTCATCAGCGAAGATCTCAGCATTCCATGGATTCGGCTTCCTTGGCTGGGCTAGCTGGATCAGGTCCTGGACACAGCGGCAAGCGAGCTGGGGTCACCGCGCCACCACGTCTCTGGCTGATACGGCAGGCAGCCACAACATGATGACCCGAACAAGTACGCATTTGCTGGCTAAAATAGCAGTCCTGCACCCTCCCGCACGTTTGAGAGCCGGCTTAAGGATTTATTTATCGACAAATCATTCACGCAGCGCCTGGAAATACCGGTGCTTCTGGGAACGCAGACGCTGTTTAATATCGGCTTCTACGCGGTAGTGCCCTTTCTAGCGATAGTCCTAGCCAATGATTTCCTGCTGGCGGGCACCGCGGTGGGTCTCATCCTGGGAATCCGGACCTTTGCCCAGCAAGGACTCTTCCTGGCCGGTGGCGCGCTCGCCGATCGTTTCGGAGCCCGGCGCATGATCCTCATTGGCTGCGCCGTGCGCGCCGCAGGGTTTTTGACGCTGGCCGCATCCTTGTGGTTCGGTACGCCACTGCTCTGGCTGTTCATCATCGGAACCCTGTTCACCGGCTTTGGCGGTGCGCTCTTCTCCCCAGGCCTGAGCATCCTGGTGGGTGCCGCCCAAACCGCACGAGACCAGGGACAGCACACTGGAGCCACCCGGGCCACGCTCTTTGCCTGGCTGAGCATTACCGGAGAAATCGGCGCGGTGACCGGACCGCTGGTGGGCGCAGCCTTGTGGGATTGGGGGTTCGCAACCGTTGCAGGCTGCGGAGCAGCTTTCTTCGTCGCCATTGGCCTGTTCCTTGCGTGGGCCTTGCGCCGCCCCGACGCGGCCAGTCTTGCGCGGGCCCGCCTCGGCAGCCCGGCGCCGCCCAAGGACCGTTCCGGGAGCCTGCGCCGTTGCCTGGCGGACCGGAGATTCGTGGCCTTCTGCGGCCTGCATGCCTCGGACCTGCTGGCCTACAACCAGCTGTATCTGGCCATCCCGCTGGAACTGCAGCGTACGGGCATGCCAACCCCGTGGCTGGGTCTGGTGTTCGCCTGGATCTCAATTCTGACGCTGAGTTTACAGCTACCGGTCGCGTGGATTGCGGCGCGAATCGGCGCTGCGGCGACCCTGCGCGCCGGTTACCTTTTCAGCGCCCTCGGCTTTAGCGTGCTGGCGTTCATCCCGGATGCCATGTTCCCGGCTGAGACCGCTCCGGTGCGCATTCTTTGCGCAGTGACCCTGTTGGCACTGGGGCATATGAGCGTACATCCAACCGCTCTGGGCCTCGTCCCTAAATTTGCCCGCGAGCAAGCTACCGGATCCTACTTCGGCCTGCTCTCCAGCTGCGGCGGCGTGGCCGTGCTGGTCGGCAATATGATCTTCGGCTGGCTGCTCACGCAGACCGAGCACGGTGATGCCCCGGCTTTCCTTGCGTGGTTGGTTCTCATCCTTCCCCTGCTTCTAGCCTCATGGTTTGCCGCCCGGCTGGTACGCCAACCCGTCCCACCTGCGCAGCACGCATGAGCTGAGACACATTTCGCAAACTTCACGGGAAACTTCCATAATCCACATCAACTTCGCACTACTCAACCCGTCTTATCTCGAATACCTCGGTGGCAGTCTTTACTTCAGCGGTTTTGCCCCTGACGGCAGGAACCGACTGGTGAGTCGAATTAGGTTACGCTTACCAAGGCTCTATCGCATTAGATGCCGTTTCATCACGTAATGCCGAAGGATTTCCATGAACTTTGGACGATTGAGCATAGCCGCAGGATTCGCGGCCATTGCCCTGGCCTTGACCGCCTGCAGCTCCACCCCCACCGGCCCGGCCCCTGAGGCGGCTGGTAATCCGGACGCGCGCGCCGTGGTGGCAAACTTCCGTGCTCCAGTTTCCAACTGGGCCCTGGAAAGTGATGACGCCTATGTGCTCTCTATCGCCGGTTGCCTGGAAACCCTGACCAAGTATGACCAGACCACCAAGAAGGTTGAGCCGATGCTCGCCACTTCGTGGAAGCAGTCCTCTGACACCGTATGGGAATTCGACCTGCGCAAGAACGTGAAGTTCCAGGATGGCACCGCTTTTGATGCCAAGGCCGTCGCTGGCTCACTGAACCACGTCCTTGATGCCACCGCGCCGGCACGTGCAGTAAATCCCAAGACCATCAGCAAGGTAGAAGCCGCAGATGCCGATACCGTGCGCGTGACCACCCCGGCTGCTGATCCGCTGCTGCCTTACCGTATGGCCAGCGTGAACGCCGGAATCCTGTCCCCTGCCGCGTACACCGCCAAGGGCATCGACCCAATGAAGCATTGCACCGGCCCCTTTGCCCCGGTGTCAGAAAAACCCGGACAGTCCTTGACCTTGGACCGCAATGAGAACTACTGGGACGGTGAGGTGAAGCTGGCTGGCGGAGAAATCCGCTACATCACCGACGGTGCCACCCGCTCCACCCAGGTGCAGACCGGCGAAGCGGACATCTCCATGTCCATCCCGGCTACCAGCCTGGCCANGCTGGAAGCCGATGACAAGATCAGCGTGCTGAAAGCAGATTCACCACGCACCTCGACCTTGTACCTGAACAACTCGCGCGCCCCATTTGACGACGTCAATCTGCGCAAGGCCGCTACGATGTCCCTGGACCTGCCAGCAATGGCAGCCAGTATCTATGAAGGTGCCGCGCAGCCTGCCACCGGCCCCTTTGCCCCGAGCGAAAGCTGGGCCAACCCCGAGCTCGGTGTGCCGCAACTGAACGTTGAAGAGGCCAAAAAACTGGTGGAAGCCTCTGGGTACACACAGCAGAAGCCACTGGAGATCATTGCGATCACCGAACGTGCCGAGTTCGCCGGGGTCGCTGCCATCATCCAGGAACAGTTCAAGCAGATCGGCTTGACCGCAAATGTGGTCACCAAATCCTATGGGGCTGCCGAACCCGATGTACTGGCGGGCAACTACGACATGATCCTCAGCCAGCGCAACCGGATGATTGATATTGCTGATCCGATTGGCTTCCTGCAGGCCGATTACACCTGCGAGGGCGGCTACAACCTGAGCCACTACTGCAATAAGGACTACGACAAGCTCATCGAGCAGGCCACCACCGAGACCGATGAGTCCAAACGCCATGACCTCTACCGTCAGGCCGGCGATATTCTCTCCGCTGATGCGGCCAACGTGTGGCTGGTCAATGAGCAGGCCATCGACGCGGTGGGCAATTCAGTACAGGGCTATGTTCAGGATCCGCTGACCCGCTATGTGCTGACCAAGGATCTGGCAAAGACTCAGTAAATTGCTCTCACCATCCACCTTGCTGCGCAGAGCCCTAGGACTCTGCGCAGCGGTGCTGCTTTCATCCTTTGCGGTGTTCCTGGTCCCCTTCGTTTCCCCTGGGGACCCGGTGCGCTCCCTGTTGCGCGCCCGGATGGACATCGGCGCCGCAGATGAAGCCACCGTACAGGCCTACGCGCAGCAGTTCGGTCTGCATGATCCAATGCTGGTGCAGTTTGGCCGGTGGCTTAGCAGGTTTGCCACCGGAGATATGGGCATCTCCCATATCTCCGGCACCCCGGTAGCTGACCAGGTTTTGCCAGCTATCGCAGTGACGCTGTCTCTGGCGGGCAGCGCCCTGCTGGTGGCTATCGCCGTATCCATTGTTCTGGGAGTCGCCTCCGCGACCCGGGCCGGGGCCGGGCCAGATAAGCTGATCACCTCGGTAACCCATGCGCTCATCGCCATCCCCGAGTACGCGCTGGCCCCACTCTTAGTGCTGCTCTTTGCGGTGCGCTGGTCTTTGCTTCCCTCAGCAGGTTTTGAATCCCCGGCTTCCCTGGTGCTTCCGGTATTCGTCTTGGCTCTGCGTCCGATTAGCTTCTTTACCGTCGCGGTGCGTTCGGGGGTGCTCCAGGCCTTGGACTCCGAGCATGTGCTCGCTGCTCGGGCCCGCGGATTGAGCCGCACCGAAGCTCTGGTCCGCCATGTGATTCCCCACGGATTGCTTCCGCTGTGGACCATGGTTGGTGTCTGGTTTGCCGGCTTGCTGGGTGGATCAGTGATTGTAGAAGTCATCTTCGCCATTCCCGGGATGGGCCGGCTGATCTTTGACGCGATTATCGATGCCGATATCCCGGTTGCTCAGGGCGGTGTGGTGGTGGTTGTGGCCTGCGCCGTGCTAACCACCGGACTCATTGATCTGGTGCATAAGCTCAGCGATCCCAACGTGAGGATTGGTGTCCGGCATGGCTAAGAATATCTTCAAAAAGATCCTGATTTCTGCACCCGCATTCTTCTTGCTGGCAGTGGTGATCGTGACTATCGCCGCCCCCTGGATTTCTCCTTATGATCCTGACTCCCAAGATCTGCTGAACCGCCTTCAAGGACCTAGCCTGAGCCACCTTTTGGGAACAGATTCATTAGGCCGCGACACCTTGAGCAGAGTGCTGCACGGCGGCCAGTTCTCCCTGTCGGTAGCGCTGATCACCACGTTGTTTGCCTTACTGGTGGGCACGGTGCTGGGCCTGCTCAGTGCGGTACGCGGCGGGTGGCTGGACGAACTCTTCCTGCGCGTCAATGATTTGCTGCTGGCCCTGCCGGAAATTGTCATTGCACTGCTCATCATTGCGGTCATGGGACCCGGATTTTTCACCATGGTTCTGTCGGTTGGCGTGGTCGCGTGGACACCCACCGCCCGGCTGGTGCGCTCCATGGCGGCCCAAGCGCTCTCCACCCACCACGTGGAAGCCTCAAAACATGTGGGTGCCTCACGCTGGTTCATCCTGCGCCATCACGTATTGCCATTTGTGGCTGGGCCAGTGCTGGCCCAAGCCGCATTGCGCTTCGGATTACTGCTGGTGCTGCTCGGCTCGCTGTCCTACCTAGGCATTGGGGTTCAGCCACCGCAATCTGACTGGGGTTCTATGCTGGCCGAGGCTCAACCCCATGCAATCCGCTCCCCCTGGGGTTTGATTGCGCCAGGTGCCGCGATCTTCCTGGTGAGCTTCTGCGTCACCCTCGTGGGTAATCGAATTACCCACGTGCTAGGCGGGCAAGATGTGCTTGCTACCGAGACCAAGGTCGAAGCCCATGACTAAAGAACTTGAATTCATTGACCTGTCGGTCAGCACTGGTGAAAAATCTCTGCTCTTCAAAGCCCGCGGTGCACTGCGAGCTGGCGAGCTGGTGGCGGTGGTGGGCCGTTCGGGCTCCGGAAAAACGCTGCTCACCAAGGCGATTATTGGCCTGCTGCCACAGTCGCTGCAGACCGAAGGGCAGATCCTGCTCGATGGCCAGCGTCTTGATCAGCTGACCGACAAGGCCATGGATGCCGTGCGCGGACGGCGCATCAGCATGCTATTCCAGCAGCCCAAACGCGTGATGAATCCGCGCCTGACTATCCGCGCCCACCTGCTCGAAGCCATAGGTGCCCGGGGGTGGAACCAAGCCCGCGAGCATGAAGATCAGGTGCTGTCGATGCTGGAAGAAGTGGGTTTGTCCCCTGCCGCGGATGTTGCTTCTAAGCGCCCGGATCAGCTCTCCGGCGGCATGGCCCAGCGTGCCATGCTGGCCATCGCCTTGGCCGCTGACCCGGAGTTCATTCTGGCAGATGAGCCAACGTCCTCGCTGGATTCAATTCTCAAATCAGAGGTGCTGCAACTGCTGCGCCGCAAGCAGCTGGAACGTGGAGTGGGAGTTTTGTTCATCACCCACGACATCGCTACCGTCCAGCACATCGCGGACCGCGTAGTGGTGGTCAGTGACGGCCAGATTGTGGACCACTGCCCTACAGCGCAGATTTTTTCCAAGGACCGCCACGCTAAAACCCGTGAACTTGTGGAGGCTGCCCTGCCCGCACAACGTGAACCGCGTACGGAGGGTTCGGAGTGCCTGCTTGAGTCGGTAGCTGCAAGCAAGAACTACACCCGCCGCGCCAAGGGACCGGCCGCCCTGAAGCCCACAACACTGCGCCTGCACAGCGGGCAAGTGCTGGGGGTGGTAGGACGTTCAGGTTCCGGGAAGAGTACCTTTGCCAGGCTTCTGGCCGGGCTGGAGAAGCCAACTACCGGGCAGATCATCAATCAGCACCAACCCGAAAACGCAACGCGCGTACAGATCATAGCCCAGGAGCCCTATTCATCTTTTGACCCGCGGCTTTCTCTGCGCACGTCCCTCAGTGCGGCGGTGCATCGCTTGCCAGAATCTCAGGCTAGCGAGCGGATAGCACGCGCCATGGTTCAGGTGGGACTTTCCGAAGATTTACTGGACCGCACCCCCGGACAGTGTTCGGGTGGGCAACTGCAGCGGATGGCGATCGCAAGGGCATTGCTGACCGAGCCACAGGTTTTGATTTGTGATGAATCAACCTCGGCATTGGACTCGGTAGCCCAGCGCCACATCCTGGATCTGCTGCTTGAACTGCGGGAAAAAATGGGGCTGAGCCTTGTAGTCATTTCCCATGACATGGAAGTGATCCGCTATGTCAGTGACGACGTGGCGGTGTTCTTTGAAGGCGAACTGGTGGAGCACCGGCCGCTAGCCGACTTCCTGAGCAAAGCCAGGCACCAGCACAGCAAGGAACTGGTGGCCGCACTTGATCTCACCGCGGCGATTGCCACCTCCGGATAATTTTTCTGCGCGTAAGAAAAGCCGGAACTCTTGTGCGCTGATTTGGACCGCTTATAGCTTGATGGCTTCTGACCGACGGTTCGGGGAAGAATCCGTCCAGTACCCGCCGTTTGCCATTGCTTGATCCAAGTGCCGTCACTGCCCGTAAAGGGTCTGAGGAACAATCTCCTGGACATGCACGCTAAGGAGTCCGCGGCCTGTTGAAAGGGTTCCATGGCGGTCGATTTTCTATGTCATGTGCAGATCACAGGAAGCCACAAATTTCCCGACGAAGTGCTGGCGGAGGATCTGGAGACCTAAACGAAGCAACCTTGCCCGCCCCATTCCCCGGCTGGATACGGACTGCTTTTTGGACTCTGATGTTTCCGAAGAAAATCATTGTTCTTCATGGCCGGAATCCGATGGATTGCTGGGCTCTGTGCAAGTGGTGAAATCGCCGATACGCCGCTCGATCACGTGGGCGTAAGGGCCGAGGTGTAATCAGCAGGGCGCAAAGGGAGACGGGCCAGTTATCGATGAATCGATAACTGGCCCGTCTCCCTACTGATTAAGCTGCGTCGTGCCGGATCTGTCCGACGAGTTCTTCAAGCAGGTCTTCGAGGGTAACTAGACCGGTGATCTGTCCAGTGCCTGCATCGCGTACCAGGGCTAAATGAGCGCCGCTGCGTTGCATTGATTGCAATGCTGGACGAACACTTTGTTCTGAGGTGAATTCTGGCAGTGTGCGGATAACAGCTTGTTCTAGAGGCAGCATTCGTGCAGTACCGTTGTGACCCAGAATATCCTTGATATGCACATATCCGACCGGAGTTCCGGCAGCATCGGTCAAGGGGAAACGCGAAAACCCCTGCGCGGCTGCATCTTCCACCATGGCGGCTGTCGCATTAGCAGGAAGGGTCTTCACCGTGGCGAAATCGATCGCCACGGACCCGATGGTCCGAGCATCAAAGCTCAGAGCTCCCAGTAGGAGACGTTCATCTTGGCGGTCAAGCAACCCACCTTCACGTGATTCGGCGACCATGTTGGCTACCTCATTGCGGGTAAACGTGCTGGCAACTTCATTTTTGGGTGTCACACCCATCGCGCGGAGCACCAGGTTTCCCATAGCGTTCATCGTCCAAAGCACCGGACGCAATACCTTGACGAGGATGACCATACTTGGCCCAAGAATCATGGCCATGCGTTCTGGCCCGGCCAATGCCATATTCTTCGGCACCATTTCTGCAAGAACCACGTGAAGGTAGGTCACCAGCATCAATGCTATGGCGTAGGAAAGCGGATCAATCCACGATGACGGGATGCCGATCGATTCAAACGGTCCTTCCACCGCGTATTTCACCAGGGGTTTGGTGACATAGCCCAAGGCGAGGGAACAGACGGTGATACCTAATTGAGCCCCGGCCATAACCAATGAAACATTCTCAATGGCCCATAGCGTCATCTTGGCGCTACGGCTGCCCCGCTCGGCTTTCGGCTCAATAATGCTGCGCCGAGCTGAGATCAACGCGAACTCAGCACCAACGAAGTAGAAATTCGCTGCTAAGAGCAAGATGGTGACGATAATTCCCGTGATGTCGCTCATCGGTTTCCTTCCTCATCGACCAGCTCGGTGGCAACCACATCAAGGCTCGCAATACGCGGCCCATCGGTGGCGTGGACAGTCAAAACCAATTCCTTCTGCGGTCCACCGGGAATGCCGGGAACAGTCAAAGCCATCGTGTCTCCGACCTGTCCGAGCCGACCCAGATGTACCGTAACCAAGCCGGCAAGGGTCTCATAGTCGGAGTCTTCTGGGATTTCACAGCCGATCACTTCGTTGGCTTCGTATGGGTGCAGAGACGCGTCCAGACGCCATGAGCTTTCAGAGAGGATTTCGACGGTCTTTTCCTCTGGATCATGCTCGTCACGCACTTCACCTACGATTTCTTCAACCAGATCTTCCAACGTCAGCAATCCCGCAACATCACCCGTTTCATCGATCAGTATCGCCATTTGGGAGCCCGTTTGGCGTAGCTGGTCCATGAGTTCATCGAGCTCAACGGTGTCGGGAACCAACATGGCTTGCTCCGCATGTCCACCCACCGGAGTGCTCATTCTTTCTGTGTGGGCGATGCCCAGGAGAGTGCGAATGTGTACTAGACCGTGAACTTCGTGACCGCCCGTGGTGATCAACGGGAATCGGGAATGTCCCGATTCAGCGGCAAGCGCTAGTACCTGGTCAGCGGTGTGGGATGCGGTGACTGTGACCATGCGAGTTCTTGGGGTCATGACATCGTGTGCTCGTCGATTGCCGAAAGCGACGGTACGACGAAGCATGTCGGCTGTCTCCGAGGGCAGGACGCCCTCACGTGCCGAATGGCCGACAAGTGCTACCAGCTCTTCAGCGGAACGTGTGGAGGCGAGCTCTTCCTTCGGTTCAATTCCGAAACGCCGCACAATCCAGTTGGCGTTGCCGTTGAAGAAGGACAGCAAGGGTTTTGTGACCGTGCTGAAGCCGCGCTGAAAACCTACGACTGCTTTGGCGATCGCAAAGGGTTTAGCAATTGCGAGATTTTTTGGGACTAGTTCACCAAAAACCATAGTTAGAACCGTTGCTAGAACCAGAGCTAGGCCGATCGATACTGAACGAGCCAGGGCCTCGGGCATCCCCGCTGATTCAAGGGGACCATCAATGAGCGCAGCAATAGCTGGTTCAGCGAGGAAACCGATACCCAAATTGGTCAGGGTAATTCCGAGTTGCGCCCCGGAGAGCTGGGTTGATAGCGTGCTCATTCCTTTGAGCACTCCGGCTGCACGCCGGTCTCCTTGATCTGCCGCACTTTTCACTTCGTTGCGGTTTACCGTGATGAGGGCAAACTCAGCAGCCACAAAAAGGCCACATGCGAGAATGAGGACCACAGCGATTAGCAGTGATATCCACTCCATTATCTACACCCCCCCGCCGAGTTGCGTTCCTGAGGTGCGCGTACCTAACAGGGGGTTCGGACTGTGACAGTGGCTGTCGCTTGTAGCGTTCATCATTCCCTTCCGGCCGGAGTATCTTCCTCCTGCCTAACTATGGCGGTCACAGTTCAAAAACGGTTCTGAAAAAGCATTGACCCCGGCGCGTTAAACCCGTGCCAGCACTGCCAGAATGTTAATTTTGGAAGCATGCGCACCCCACAACTCACCGACGAAGAACGCCG
>Ga0065705_10104347_pt1 | contig 19166 bp, 17 predicted proteins | sample SwibulcommuniRL2_FD_59092 | JGI IMG/M metagenome (GOLD analysis project Ga0065705, IMG submission 59092) | Bulk soil microbial communities from switchgrass field near Rose Lake, East Lansing, Michigan, USA - RL2 Bulk Soil v2 (version 2) | ecosystem: Environmental > Terrestrial > Soil >...
CCGGAGAGTCCGATAGCGGATGGCAGAGTGCCCGTTTCGATGAACCGATCATACTCAAGCCCGGTACATACACTGTGAGCTACCATGCGCCCACCGGTGGCTACGCGTGGGCGGCAGGTACGGCCTTCGGAGCAGCCACATCAGGTCCAGGGGCAGCCACAATGCGCAACGGCCGAAACCGATACGGCCGTGAGGGCGGGACGATGCCGGTGTCGACGTGGAACTCCACGAACTACTTCGTGGATATCGCATTCACGCAGGAACCACCACCGGACCACTAATGTCGACGTGCAGGCATCGCACCGCCTTCGACATCGTCGCTAGTGCAACAAGGGCCCGTGCGCGCGATCGAAGCCCCGCATATCGGAGCGTCTTGGCTCTCGACCTCCGGCGACGTCGAAGGTGAATTGTCCAGGAGTATCGACGTATGTATTCCGAAACGGAACGCAGCTCGCGCATCCGCGGAGCTCCTGCTGTCATGAGGAAATGGGTACGCGCCCGGACGCGGGTATGCCCACCAATCCCTACCGATCATCCCTGTTGCCCACCCGTTGGACAGATAGGACAACCGTGGGAAAGCGGCCGAGTTTCGACCATTAGATTTGGGGCCTGGGAATCCCTGTCGCCCGACGAGTTGCCTCCACCGAATGAACAACTAGCCGCAGCTGCCTCGGGAGCCAGTTGGGTGGCGCTCATGGGGACCTAGCCGACACGAGCGCCGCCGCGGGACGGGCAGGCCGGCAACACTGCGCGCCCCGCTGGAGAAGGTCGCTATACCTGCCCCGACCGGCGATCGGCACCACGGCCACGATCCGAATGCTCATCGATGTCGCCTCCGAGGGACCCCTATCTTCCGAACGCAGCAGATACCTGGTGTGCTCGCGCCCGCGAGATCGCCCGTAGTTCAGGACAACAAACCGCCAGGCGCCGGTCCTTCTGCCTGGCCGTCAGCGTTGGACGGACGGTGACCATGCGTGTTCGATCAGCAGTTGCGGTTGTGCATTTGCCGTGGTCGTGATGCTGAAGACATCACTGTCACCGACCTCTCCGGCGTGGGGCGCGCCGTAAAGTAGCGTGTCGTTGTCCAGCCATTCAAGCTGGTCGTCGAGACCGTCCGCCAGGCGGATCAGCGTTTCCTTTCTGGATGCCAAGTCCAACACTGCTATGTCCCAATGGACAGCTCCGATGCCGCCACGGCGCTTCTTATATGCGACGCTCTCGCCGTCGGGAGCAACCGAAGGGCATTCTGCGTTTTCGATGACGGAAGTCAGCCTTTTCGTATCGAAGCTGCCTAGCATGAGCCACGTCTTTCCACCCGACGCGACAGTCGCGTAAAAGGAATCTCGCCCCGTAAAGGTGACGCCCCAAACGTTCCGGTCAATCGCCGTGAGCTTCCGCCCATCCACCGTCGTCGTGAAATCTTCGAGGTTGCCGTAATCACGACCGTCTGGAGATTTGACAGTCGTTTCCGTGGAAAATGAATTGCTGGCGTACGAGTGGCCCGTGACGAACGCGGTGGTGGCCACGAGCCCGTTATCGGACACCCTGGTCCGGCTGGGCACGCCAGGTAGTGCCCAGGTTTCGACCGTCCGCCCGGTTGGATCCAAGACCAGTGTTTCGAATGTTGTCGGGACCCCGCGAACGATGCGCATACACGACATCAAATCGCCCCCCGCGTCCACCCGATCACAAGCGACGCTGCCCATGTTCCGGGCGCCGTGGGGATCATAGAGGCTGACGTCCGCGATCATTCCGTATCCATTGCCCGACGCGGTATTACGGAAAACGATACGCGGCCCCCCCGGCAGTTGATCGGTAATCGACGCAGTCGAAACGCCACTACTGCGTTCTTGGTATCGCTCGTATGCCACGACCGCGTAGACCGCGGCACCACCGAGGCAAAGGACAGCTACCAGTCCCAGTGCCGCCCACCGCGCACGCACGGTCCACCAGGCTGGTCCGCTCATGCAGACCCTCCCTTCTGTGCAGCCTGTGTGCGATCGGAGAGAAGATACCAAGCCAGGGGCACGAGGACGGCTAGGACGACGGCCGCGCCCACCATAGTAGGGATCGCGCCAAGAATGATCCAGAGGATACCGAATCCTGTAGATGCGACCAACCGGGTGACGGCGACGACCGTTTGCGCGGCAGCAATTCCCGTTGAGGTTGCGCCGGCAGGCGAGAGTTGGCCGGCAAGCGCCGCGAGGACACCGTCCGTTGCAGCATAGAAAACGCCGAGCAAGAAAAGGCACAGAAGGATCATGGGAACCGATCCGCCAAGTCCTGCCACAAGGTAAGAGGCAGCCAACGCCAAATGCCCCAACACGAAGACCCCCGCTCTGGAGGTCCGGTCGGCCATACGTCCGAGGGGGACGGCCAAGGCGAGGAATACCGCGTTTGATCCGACGAAGAGGAGGGGGAACAATTGTGTCTGTAGCTGGCCGTGTTCCATCAGGGCCAGGTAAACGAAGCCGTCACCGACCGTTACGAGTCCCAGAACGCCGGCGGCGACGAGCACATAACGCAGCTTGCCCCTGACTAACATGCGCAGACGGGGGCGTTCGTGGACCACCACTGGCCGGAAATTGGCAGTACCTGTACCGTCGGGCCGCGAATCAAATGCCGTTGAACGATGCAGACGCCTATTGGGAACGATCAACCCGAGAACCGCGACTCCGAGAACGGCTGCAGCGAGTGATACCACGAAAACCACCCTGTAGCCGCCGGGCACGAATAGCAGCACCACAAAGGCCAAGAGTGGCCCAATCGTTGCTCCGATGGTGTCCAGCATCCTGTGCAGACCGAACGATCTGGCCAGGTGCTCTGGCTGCGATGATTCCTGGATCATTGCATCGCGCGGTGCTGTTCGAATGCCCTTTCCTATTCGGTCTACTCCGACAATAGCTGTGATACCGGTGAAGCCCTGCACGAAGAGCAGGCCGATCCGGGCAACCACCGATAGGCCGTATCCGGCGAGTGCCACTGGCTTGGGATGGTTGCTTCGATCTGCCGTATATCCGGCGGCGATTCTCACGACTGCACTTATCCCCTGATGCAGGCCCTCAAGGAAGCCGTACGCAACCATGGACAGGCCGAGCGCTCCGGTGACGTAGAGCGGCAGCACTGCCGCCACCGATTCAGAAGAGATGTCGGTCAGCATGCTGACGATTCCGAGCGCTATGACGGTCGGCGAGGCCTTGAATGCTACTCCGGCAGCAGTGCTTCCGTGAGCGGCATCTCGGCGCGCTGTCCAGTCGCTAAGACTCAGGTACACGGTTATTCATTTACCTTGAACACACCGGCAACGGCAAATGCGGTCTGCCCTGTCGGGAGTCTTTGGGCCGTGACAACCACGGAGTCGTTGCCGAACCCCGTTTGGAGGATGGACACCCCCGTGTCGGGGTGATTCAATGAGCTCGCCCACCCCCTGGCCTCGAATTCATGGTCGTAGAACTCAAGAACAGTTGCAGGGGAAGTCGTCGATCGACCTTGGAGACCTACCAGAACTCGCTTCCCGTGGGGCGATATGGACGAGGTCGTTATCGTTGAATCAGCCGGGACCGGCACTGCATTGGTCGGAAATCCAGGCATGAGTTTGCCCTTCGCAGAGCCAGCCTCGGGCACAGATGACATAGCCGGTTTTCGTACCTTGGACTTCGGAAGGCCTTGGGATTTCCCGGGAGTTGCGGTCGGCATCTCCAGTCCTGCGGTTTCCGATGGCGGTGGTTGGGGATTCCATGACGGCCTAGTCGCATTGGCGGCGTCCCCCGCGACTGCGGAAGGCGAAGGTGTCGACGATGTGTCCCGGATGGACGAGGGGGAGGTCTTTTCTGCTGGCAGGGTAGGGCTGGCCACTACCGATGCGGCAGAGGTGCCGGATTCCTTCCCTCCACCCTGAACAGAGGATGCGGCGTCAGTGCCGGCCGATGCCGGCTTGCCGCCGGCCATTCCCGTGTCCAGTGCCCAAACAGCCGCCGCAACCAGTAGGGCAGCTGTAAAAATGGCGGCAATCCAGTATTTCGTCCTCATGCAATCCCCCAGTATCGCTCCGCGCGCAGTTTGCCGCGCGGTGCTCCTGGGAATACGGTACGCCGCCGAACGACTGCGCTGAAGGGTAGTCTTCACCTGCCTGACAGCGCGAAATCACGTGCGGCGGGTGACCAGGTACTCGATTACCACCCGCTTATTCGCCTGATCGTTGAAGGGCCCTCGGGTGCCCTCTAGTGTGTGGCGTGACGAGCCATTCGCGACATGCTGCGAAGGCACAGGGGGCGTGTCCCCCGTGACACCCAAATAGGGGGGAAGTCGATGACTCGAATTGAAGACAGCGCTGATGTTTCGCTCGAAGCCACCATCGGAGACGGTACGTCCATTTGGCATCTCGCCCAGATACGCGAAGGGGCGGTGCTCGGGGAGGGATGCAATATCGGACGGGGCGCTTATATTGGACCGAAGGTGGAATTGGGCGACAACTGCAAGGTCCAAAACTACGCGTTGGTCTATGAGCCCGCGCGGTTAGCCGATGGGGTTTTTATCGGCCCGGCTGCGGTGCTGACGAATGATCTCTTCCCCCGCGCCATTAATGTCGATGGCAGCCGCAAAGGCAATGACGATTGGGACACCGTCGGAGTCGCCATCGGGCAAGGGGCAGCCATCGGAGCGCGAGCTGTCTGCATTGCCCCTGTAAAGATCGGGGCGTGGGCCATGGTTGCGGCCGGTGCCGTAGTCACACGGAACGTTCCCGCTTACGCCGTCGTTGCTGGAGTTCCCGCCCGACAGACAGGGTGGGTCGGCGAGGCCGGCCGACCACTTGAGCGTCGCGGCAACGACTGGGTCTGCCCAGCCACCGGCCGCCGCTATCACGAAGTAGCCGCTCACCTGGAACCTGCCTAGACCCAAGAGACCCACGATTCCATCGGATTCCCCTGCGCGCACTTCACCGCCGCTCTGGTCCGTCGACCAGACCAGCCCGCAGCCAACACGATCAGCCGATCCAAAGGATTTTAGTGATGTCAAACGACTACCAACGCGTCAACCTCGCTGGCATCGTCGTCGACCTACTGGACGCGCGCTTGGCTGTTCAGCAGATTATTGGTCGCACTGGCTCCGCGCCGGACGCGGAAGGCGCTGCTCCCCCGTTGTCTGTCGTGTCGGCCAATCTCGATCACATTGCACAATTCGGCAGGGGCGGACGGTGGCAGGATACGTTGGGTGACTCGCTGCGGCCCACTGTCGAACCGGCATCGCCCGACGGCTCCCACCCAGAAAATACTTCGCCGATGGAATGGCTGACCCTTCTCGACGGCGCTCCATTGGTTGCTCAGGCGTCGAGGCTCACCGGTCGCACGTGGCCTCGGCTCGCTGGGAGCGACCTTATCGGCCCCCTCCTGGACGAGGCAGAAAGGTCCGGTTCAAGGGTGGGTTTCTTGGGCGGATCCTTCATCATCCAACGTTTGCTGTCTCGGCAGCTGACAAAATCACGCCCAAATCTCATCATAGCCGGGTTGTGGTCGCCGGACCGTTCTGATCTTGCCGACCACCGGAAGTCGCTGGATCTCGCACAGACAATCCGCGCCTCCGGGACTCAACTACTCATCGTGGGCCTGGGGAAACCGCGTCAGGAATTGTGGATGGCCAAGTACGGTCAGGCCACCGGAGCCAACGTGCTCCTGGCTTTTGGGGCTGTCGTTGATTTCCTGGCTGGTGCGATACAACGTGCACCTGTCTGGGCCAGCGAACACAGCTTGGAGTGGGCCTGGCGCCTGGCATTGGAACCGCGACGACTCGCCCGGCGGTACCTCGTCGACGATCCACCGAGCCTCCTGCAGCTGCGACGCCACAGCGAGAAGTTATCCGCCGTGGCGTCCCCAGCGGCTGCGGGGCCTTCCGCCACTCAGAACGCGCTTCGGTCCGGGCACCCCGAGGGAGCGTTTGTCCCCGACGGCGAACCTGCCGATGTCGTCATCTACATCGTTACCTACAACAGCGAGCCGGCTCTCGAAGCGCTCATGTCGAGTCTCCGCCGGGAAGCGAGGACCCTTAGACTTCGCGTCATCGTTGCCGACAACGACTCGGCCGATGGGACACTGCACGCCCTAGGCAACTACCCTGACGCTTACGCTTTGTCGACAGGCGGAAACCTCGGATACGCAAGCGGCATCAATGCGGCCCGGCGGGTAGCGGGCGAGACCCGGGCCGTTCTCGTCTTGAATCCCGACCTCGAGGTTCTGCCGGGGGCCATTATTGCCTTGTACCAACGACTCGTCTCCACGGGCGCCGGACTGGTGGTGCCGAAGCTCTTGGAAACTGACGGTTCGATCTACGAATCGCTGCGTCGGGAACCGACAGTGGCCACTGCTTTCGGAGATGCCTTCTTCGGTTCCAAGTGGGCAACTCGTCCCGGCTGGCTCGCCGAAACCGAATACGCGCCCGAGAGTTACCAGCACGCGCACCGCATCGACTGGGCTTCCGGCGCGGCGATCATGATCCGTGCTGATGTCGCCGAACGACTCGGTGACTGGGATGAGCAGTTCTTCCTATACTCCGAGGAAGTTGATTATTTCCGGCGAGCACGCGAAGCGGGCGAAACGGCTTGGTATGAGCCTGAATCGCAGATGGTCCACCACGGGGGCGGGTCGGGAACCTCGTCCAGCCTCGACGCCCTACTCGCAGTCAACAGGGTCCGCTACGTACGCAAGTATCACGACCGGGGTTACGCGGCATGGTTCCGCAATGGGGTTGCGTTAACCGAGGCATTGCGCTTCTACAAACCCACCCGACTCGGCACCTTCCGGACGATCTTGGATGAAGCCAGCTGGGAATCGCTGCCCGGCCCGACGGCGTCGCAACGCCTCGCGCGGGTTCTCGAGGGATTCCCGGTTGGCGCCGTCATCATCCCAGCACACAACGAGTCTGCGGTTATCGGCCGCACACTAGCCGGCCTTATTCCGGTACTCGAAACTGGGAAAGTCGAACTGATCGTCGCCTGCAACGGCTGTAGCGACGACACAGCACGGATGGCCAAAGCCTTCGACGGTGTCCGAGTCCTTGAAGTGGAACCCGCGTCCAAAGTTGCCGCTTTGAACGCTGCTGATGCCGTCGCCACCTCGTGGCCACGGCTGTACCTCGATGCCGATATCGATATCACTCCAACAGCCCTACGCATGGTCTTGGACAGGCTGGGACGCGGCGACGTAATGGCCGCCCGCCCGGCGTTCCGATATGACGACGCGGGAGCCAGCTGGCCGGTTCGTGCTTTCTACCGGGCCCGACGCCGTATTCCGGCGACGGACGAGGCGCTCTGGGGAGCCGGTGCATATGGTCTTACCGAGGAGGGACACGCACGATTCAGAGACTTCCCGGCGGTGACCGCCGACGATCTGTTCGTGGATCGTCAGTTCGGGCAGGGCGAACGGGCGATCCTGCATACGCCTCCTGTTCGCGTAGTCACCCCGCGCACGGTCGTCGGGCTCTTGGCCATCCTTCGTCGAAACTATCGCGGCCAGACCGAAATGGCACACTTCGCGCATCAGGCAGGGTCTCCAGGCCCCTGGAGGGAGACTGAACGGTCGACGCGCGAGACCGTCCGCCAACTTCTCTCCTCGGTCCGCGGCCCGGCAACCGCACTCGATTCTGTCGTGTACGCCGTATTCGTGGCTCGCGCCCGGATTCACCTGCCCCGTCGGCCGAGTTCGGTCGGGCAGCCCTGGGAGCGAGACGAGAGCAGTCGCCGTTGCTGACAAATGGCTGCCGACGTCATCCGCAAGCAGTGCTATGCGCCCAGAAAGCCAGATGCACAATCTGTCGATCAACGTTATGCTTTTCGGCCTTACGGCCCCGACGACGGCCGCTAGCTGTGGTTGCGTGCCTTGGAGTGGCGTAATTTCCCTAGTCAGCGAGTCGCACGTCCAATGTCGCAAGTCACCGTACGATGGTCAGTGAATACCGATCGAAGAACTCACCCAAATACACAAACAGACGATGGCTCTAGATCTATCTGCTCTTCACGAACTCCTTGTAAAACTCGACCTCACCGATATCCCCGACCGATTCCGCGCCGCTACCGAAACGCACCACCAGCAGCTCATCGAAGCGGAGACTACCGCGTTTATCGGAGCCGTCCCCGCCCGAACGCTCCGTGGGCCGCTCCAACCAGCGCAACGGCTCCCGGCCAAGGACGCTGATCACCACTGCAAGCAATCTGAGCCTGAAGATTCCCAAGCTGCGCAACGGGTCCTTCCTCCCGGCCCGGCCCTGGCGCAGATACTCGATCGAGTTTCTCGTCCGTGTCGTCCGACGCAGAGGATCAGAAATCGACACATCAGACGTTCCGGGAACTTCTGTTGTCCGGGCGCGGACTTAGAAGTGCTTTGGACACGCCTGCTGACCGCGCCCTTGTAATGGCCGCGCGCATCTCAGCCATGCATTCCGTGCGCGCCGCGACGGACATTATCTGGAAACGTGATGAGGCCCATCGGGTGGTCCAAATCATAACGGGCAGAAACCCCTAGGTGAAGGTCGGTTAGAGGCCGCAGGCGTTGCCTGCAAACCGATAGAGGTGCACCGCGTCAGCGCTGACGAAATCATCTTCAAAAGTTTCATCCAGTACCTCGACGCTCCGTTCTTCTCCAATGACCTCGGCGGCACCAGGCTTCAGGCAGGGCACATCGAACTTCACTCTCTGGGAACCAGTTCGCGTTGCTCCTGCGAATACGTAAAGATCCCCTTGGTAGACCTTGACAGCTGCATCGACGTCACCGTCCGTGGAAAGGAGCCCATCCGCAAAGGGAGCGTTGAGCGCTGGTGCCAGCTGAGCGATCTGCTGGTTAATAGCCCCCACGTCCTCCCGCAGCTGTTGGCTGCAGAACCTCAACACATGTTGGGTTGGGCAATCGCCAGCGAAACTGTGGTTGAAATAGATGATCCCGCGGGCCCCGTGGACGATACTGCTCCAAACGGCGGACTTGATCTGCTCGGCAGTAATGGTCGGCGCGCTATCCACTGCAAAAGGATGACCGACTTCGACAAATGCCCATACCGGTTTACTTCCTCGGGGCTCGACCAGGCCCCGAACTCGGTCCACAGTCCACCCGTAATTGGCCCCGAGCCGACATTCGTCTGGAGTCAGGTCTCGCGGGTCGGCGAGCTTTGTCCCGCCTTCTGTGGCACCACATATGTTCGGATCGGTGAACCAGTAATTATCGGCGGAAACCACGTCCTGAAACTCGTTCACGAATTCCGATGCCGCTTGGTCGCCCAGCCAAAATGTCACGCCCTTGCCATAGTTGGCATAGGTCATCGTATCCTCGCCAAGGCCCTTGCGAAGCTGCTTCTGAACGGAATAACCACAGTCTGTCTTCCCACTGGAACAAATGGTCCCGTCCCCCGGGTAGCGGCCAGTCCAGGAGGACGCACCTGCACCCGCCCACATGTCCGGCTCGTCACCGAGGACGCGTCCCGAATGCCCCTTCGCCGGCCACGACGTCAGGTAGTCCATGTTGTTTTTCTCGGCAAGCGTGAGATCTGAATTTGGCGTCAAGTCCACGTAAGTATTGAGGCCCATCGCCCGATCTACGACGGCGTCGGTGGGCTCGATGACACTTTCCAGCCAGATGCCTATGGGGAAGAAGTCCGGATTCGAGGGCAAGCCCTCCCGGTACGTTGAGTAGGCTTCCGCACCGCCATCCACTTCGCGCATGGACAAATCTTGGGGCGGCTTCTTGGTGGCCGAAGGGGCACTGGACGAGTTCCAGCTCGCCGGCGGGGAACTGGCCTGATCGAGAGGAGTTAACTGTGTCATGCAGCCGGTGAGGGTTGCACCCACTAGGAGAACGCCCCATACGGCCCCCTGCTGTGACATGTCCATGCGAAGGTGCACTCCAATTGTTAGTCAGCGTTGATTTGTTCCGAAAGCCCCGGTGCGGACGTTTCCTTGGGTCGAGAGGTGTGGGTCCAGATCCGCACCTGTACGACGTGGCGTATCGCCCCGCGAGGATTTCCGGCCGGTTCGGCTGCGTGGTCCCGACGAATCGGCGAATGCAGATTTCCGTGGACTGATGCTCTGCGTCTCGGCTATTATTTCCCCTGCACTGTCGGATTTTTTGGCCTGCTCGGCCCACCTTTTCCGGTTGACCGTGACCGATTGGGCAACAGAGACTGCCCCAAATATAACGATCGCGCCGACGATTCCCACCATGATCAGAGATCGGAGGCGACTGGAGAATTGTTCTTGGGCAGGACCCGGCCCTCTCACCAGTATCGGTTCGTATAGATAACTGTTGTCCGCCCCGTTGACTTTCTGGACGCTTTGAATAGTTTTTGTGAACTGTTCACCCAGGACCTGCGCCGTGGTAACGGCCGTCGCTTCAGAATCCGCGGTCACCGTGACATCCACCAAACCAAGGCCCAAGCTGGCCACGGGGGCAATCTTGAAGTCTGTGCCCAATCCGCGTTCTTTGAGAGATTCCACCAGCAGCGGATCGGACATCTTGGCGATGACGACCTGCGAGAGGAGTGAGCTGTCCGCGCTGCGCAGGTAGGGATTGTTGGCGTTGGTCGTCGCCAGTGCTGTGTTGGTTTCTAGTTCGTGTTCAGTGGGCAGATCCGGGGCCGTCAACGCGTAGGAAACGCTGGCGTCATACGTTCGCGGGGCGAAATAGTATACGTATGCACCAGCCATGAGAGTCAAAACGACGAAGGGCAGTGCGACCCATTTGTGGTGCCACAACGTCCTCAAGATTGTCAGTGGATCCATTTTACTTTTTGCCTCCCAGATTGTGTCCGTCCACAACTGTCGACGGCTCAGATATTGCTGTTGAGTCCTGCCTAATGATGGTCCAGCTTGATCCCGCCAACCCCACGAAGAATGGACAAATCAGGGCAAATGTCTGAAATGACATTGCATCGAACGTCCCCATCGAGATGGCGGCCACGAACATCGCCGCGGCTACGGCTCCAGCCAAGAGCCGAGCGCCGGGTATCGCAGCGTGTCGGGCAGCCATCAACATGCTGAAAGCGGGGACCAAGACGTAGGCAAGGAGGGCGCACAACCCGACGGCTCCGAGCGTAACTACCGACAATAAGTACTGATTGTCGAAGATGCTCTTGGCGTTGGCCGGGATCCAAGTTCCAGGTCCCAGCCCGAAGATCGGGTGCCTGAAGAAAAGGCCCCACGCCAGCGGGTAGTCGTCGGTTCGGTAAGTGATCGACAGATCCGCGGTCCCCGCTGTGGCAGTGTTGAAGAGTGTGGCCACCATACCCGGCACCAAAAAGAAGATGCCGACTACCCCACACGGGATAAGGATCAACGACCATAGTTTGGCAGTTCGAGTCAGGTATGGGACGAAGATTAGCGCCGCGACTGCGAGGGCGATCATTCCCGTGCGGGAGACCGTGACGATGTTCCCAATGAGCAGAAGCAAGGGCAAGGAGATTCGCATCATGAGGCTCGACCCACGATCCCAAAATGCCCACCAGATGGAAAGTGGCAAGATCATCGTGCAAACCACGGCGAGTTCGATGGGATGCATGGTGGTGCCCGCAACGCGCGTGAAATTTCCCCTGGTTTGCATGACCGTCCCAGAACCATTGTCAGTGAAACCAACCATCAATTGCGCGATCCAGTCGACGGGGTTGACTGCGAAAATGAACTGGATCATTGCCACGAGTGCGCACACCGCGCCAGCCGCGACCAACCACTTGGTGACGGCCAGAATATCCTCAACAGTCTTGAGCGTCTCCGCTGTGACGAGAGTGATACCAGCCCCGGCAACGACTAAGATCATCCAGCGATCGGCAGAAGCCCGACCCTCCATGTCAGTCGGTCCACTGAAGCCGGCATACATCGCCGCATAGCTCAGACAGGAGGCCGCGACCCAGAACAGCATGGTTGCCCGGGCGGGGCTCCCCATGGGAAGTGAGTTGTGCAGGCCAAATAGCGTGGCCACCATCCACATCATGAAAACTAGCAGCGCCAGGATCTGCGCGAGCGTCCCGCTGGCCCCAATGGGCATCAAGACTAAATATCCGGGAAAGATCATGATGGATGCCACCAGGATCTTCAAAGGATACTGGCCCCTAACTCGCGCTCGAACGCTGCCAGTTGTAGCGGGATCAGGCGCAGCCATGTCCTCCCACTTCCCCACCTGCTGTTGGAGTTGCATCCTGCAGACTGCGTTCAATGGCCTGGACCACGTTGCTCTGGGCTGACTCCCACCCGCTGGGTGCCGTGGCCGCAGCGCGAACGGCGCGCTCTTCGGGCGCCGGAAAATCCACGACCTCGACCAACGCCCGCGCCAGTGCCTCCGGTGTTGGTTCAGCCCAAACGGCAAAGGGCGAATCCAGATCCAACAATGCATCCGGACTTGCGTTGAGCACCGGGATGTTCCCGGTGGCAAGAAGTTCTCCCGGGACCAGCGACACGTTGGTGAAAGACATCGCCAAACTTGCCAGGGTGGCGTTGTAGAGCCGGTTGAGTTCTGCCGGAGCCATTGACCCGTGGTTCGTCACCGGGACGGGCCATCCGCGAACCACGTCACCATATACATGGATTTTCTGATCGGGACGGAGCTTGTGGAAGCACGCCAAAGTCGCTCGGGCCAGCTCGTAGCCGCGGCGGTCGACGTTCTGCTTCGCATAATAAACGATCCCCGTTCGCCGTCCTTTGCCCGGCGACGGTTGGAGAAGTCCATAGGTTGCCACATCGCAGCCGAAAGGGACCACCGCGGCGGGTTCGACGCCTGCACGCGTCCGCAGCTCCTGAGCCACCATCCCGCCCAGGGCAAGATTGTGGAACCCGAAGTGATAGGTCCGCTCGGCGAGCTCGTAAAGATAGCCGTGTGGATAGAAATATGGCTCGTAGTCTTGAATAAAGTAGAACCGTTGGGCTGCCCCGGTAGACACGCTGGCGACCACGTGCGCCGTGGCCCACGAACTCGCAACGATCGCGTCCAAATGCGGTAATGGCCGCGTCGCCGAGGAGATCCTCGCTTTCAGATTTGGCCAAGAAGCCCGGATAGTGGCCTCGTGGTGGCTGACGTCGTCGGAGTGAACGTCGTAAAGCAACAACGTGCATTCGTGCCCGCGCTCCTCCAAAGCTCTGACCATGCGGAAAAGAGTCGTGTGGCCGCCAGATCCAGATGAGGGGGGCGTGCAGACCCATCCCACTTGGAGCATGCTACTTCGTGCGGGCGTTGCCTCGGGTTGTCCGGCCTCGCCCACAGATCGCACGTCGGATCGCCGCAAGGGAAAGTCCAGATCGTCCCACGCCCAGACAGTCCCCACCCGGCTAGCGATCCGACGGGTGCCCCGGCGCAAAGTCTCTTGCAATCCGTGTCGCCGAATTTGCGCGTGGACCTTACTGAGATCGCGAGCCCAAGAAGCGCTTGTTAACAGGTTCATCTCAACCGACCAGCCTTCGGGTTACGGCATCCCGCAACGCCACCGCGACTCTCCATTGCTCGTCTTCGGTGATGTGGGGATAGAGGGGCAAGGACAGGATCTGCTCCGACGCAGCTTCGGCGTTGGGGAAGGATCCTTCGGCCAAGCCGAGGTTTCGCCATGCGGCAGTTCGGTGGATCGGGGTCGGGTAGTGGATCCCCGTGGAGATACCCTGACGGCGCAGATGCTCGATCACTCGGTCGCGGTCCTCGACGCGAATAACGAACAGGTGCCAGACATCGACATTTCCTGGCGCGCTCTCCGGAAGGAAGACACCGTCAATATCGGCCAACAGCTCGCGATAGCGTTCGGCTGCCTGCCGACGCCAAATATTCCATGTGTCCAGCCGCCTGAGCTTGGCCCGCAGAACGACGGCCTGAATCGTATCCAAGCGTGAGTTCCGGCCCATGATCTCGTGGAGGTACTTCTTCTCGCTCCCGTGCGCTCCGAGCAATCTGACGCGCCGGGCTAGGTCATCGTCATCGGTCATTACAGCCCCTGCGTCCCCGGCGGCCCCGAGGTTCTTGCCGGGATAAAAGCTCGTCGCGGCGATGTCTCCGAAGGAACCGGCGGCAAGATCGTGCTGACGGGCCCCCTGAGCCTGGGCCGCGTCTTCGATGACGAATGCGCCCGACCGCCGAGCCAGCTCAACGATGGGTTCCATAGGGGCGGTTTGCCCAAAGAGGTGCACCGGGACGATAGCCGACGTTCTTGAAGTGATGACTGCGGCGGCACTTTCTGCGTTCATGAGGAGATGGGTCTCGTCGACATCTGCGAGGACAGGGACGGCCCCCGCTCGGACGATGGCCTCAACCGAAGCTATGAAGGTATTCGCAGGCACAACTACCTCAGAGCCCTTGGGGACGTCGCAGGCGATCAGCGCAAGTTCCAACGCATCCGTGCCGTTGCCGACCCCGATGCAATGACGGACAGACAAGTACTTCGCGTATTCCTTCTCGAAGGCCCCCACATCCTCCCCGCCGATGAACTCTGCGTTGCTCAATACCTCCTGAAGACGGGGGAGTATCTCTGCCGCGATTTCTTTCTGCTGCGATCTAAGGTCAACAAGGGGCACCATAGTTGCCTGTGTGGTATTCATGATTGGATTTCTTTCGCTAGGTGGCTATCTGCCATGCACGTGTGGGCAGGGGGAGGCGAAATCGGTGCTTCTCTTTCGCTTGCGTCAGAACCTCGACCAGGTTCGGGTGGTTCCGTCAGATCGGTAGCCTGCGCAAGGCCGCTTAGTTCGCGGATCAAACGACGTGCGTGACGCCAAATCAGGAGAATATAAAGCCCGGCACCCACGGTTCCCCCGGCGATGACCCCGCCCGCGTCACTCGGGACTAGTGTCGAGACTCCCCATGCCATCGCCCCAACAACTACCGACACCAGCAGAGGGAGAAGGCACCGCAGCAACGTCGGCCGGATGCCGACCCCTAGGAGATGGCGCACAAGGATGAAATAGCTGGGAACCACTATCACCCACACGATCACCGCGTGGCCAACGGCGACTCCAGTAATCCCCCCAAGGCGTACGCCGACGAGTAGCGCGGGAAGAAGACTCAGCATCCAGATCGCTTGAATCCAGAAGAGTGCCCCGGTTCGACCAACGCCGACACAGATATCGGCGAGCATCTCAGTCAGGATGCGCCCCGCACCGAAGACGCCGAGTCCGATCATGGCGGCACCGGCGGCCGACCACCCTGGTCCGTAGAGGACGTCAACCAACGGGTGAGCCAGCCCAACGAGGAGTGCCGAGACCGGCAGCGCGAGATAAGCGCTGCAAGCCATAAGAACTGGCAATTTGACACCAAGTATGCCCGCCGCGTGCAGGCGGCCAAAGGTGGGGACGGCTACGGTTCTGATGACCGCGGAGATGAGTGTGCTGGGCATACTCGCCAGGTTGAAAGCCAGAAGATAAACTCCCAGCTCGCCAGCCCCCAGCTCGCGACCGATAACGATGTAATCCAGATTCAAAGTGGCGAACACCACGAGGTTCGCTGCAGCCAGGGGCAGGCCGAGACGCAAGACATAGGCCGCCACCCGGCGGTCGAAGCCGATTCCATAGCGCTTGGGGGTCACGATCCAATAGCCGATGGTGATCAGCAACTGGCCGATCACTCGAGACCACACCAAGGCGAAGGCCCCCCATCCGAGGGCTGCGAACGGAATGACCAGGACGAAGGATGCCGTCGCACCAGTCAGTTCAACAATTGTGCGTGGCCGTTGGAGATACTCCCGCCAGACCATGGCCGCGGGGACGCCCGAACACCCCGCCAGCAGAATGGTCAATGACATCACTTGGACAACGGGGGCCGCAGCGGGGTCGCCCATGAAGGCCGCCAGGGGTTCGGCTAGGAACATGACAGCCGCCGTCACGACTATGCTTGTGAACAAAGAGAACGTGAAGACGGTTGGTGCGATCTCGTCCGGATCTCGGTCAGCGCGGCCAATGGCCGATGTCGCACCGAGTTCGGCCATATTGACCGCGACAGTTTGTACGACAAGCGCGACGGCGAGGGCACCGAAGTGCTCCGGTGACAAGATACGGGCCAAAACTAACGTAGCCACAAACTGGAGGAGCCGTCCCGCGCCAACGTTAATAGCACCCCAGAAAATGCCACGGGCAAGCCCGCTACGGATCGCTCCTAGCGGGTTCCCGTGTTGCGTTCCGGCGGTCACGATATCCCCACCCTGCGCCAAAGGATCCACCGTACGCGGTCGATCTGGCGTCTTACCTTTTCGGCCAACCGCCGCAATTGGGGCGGATTCCCGGGAGAGGTGGCTCGGCGACACCGCAGGGCCAGATAGCGCGCGCGTAAACCGCCGGCGATCGCTGGACTCGCTTGGTTGCCGATGCGCAGGAGTTCTTCCGATTGGCCAGCGTCACCACCGGAGTCGAGGTTCCGCAGTGCCAGTATGTGGGCCTCGCGCCCTACGCCTCGAGCGGCCATTCGGTGAAGCCGCACCGCATTCCTCATCGAAGATGCGATGGGTTCTTTACGGAGCACCTCAAAGGCTGACAGCCGTTCCTTCAAGTCGCGCGCCATTCCCGCATATGAAGTCAAGTGCATGTTTGCCCCGTGACTGCGGTAATAGGCCTGTACCGGGCCGTTTACCCGGCCGATGTCCCATCTTGCAGCGGTGCGAAGCCAATACTCCAGGTCCCCGGAATGCGGAAGTTCATCGTTGTAGTCGCCAACTTGGCGCATCGCGGATGTCCGCATGACGACCTCGGGTGAGAGGATGAAACACCGTCCTCGCTGGCAGGTGAGCCAGAACCATTCCCGACCTTTGAAGATTGTCCAGCTGCCTTCGGACTGTGGGCCGACCGTTTGGAGTTGCTCGCCTTCGGAAAACTCCTTAGGAAGCCCATAGACCATGCCCACATCGGGCTCGGCGGCCATCAGGTCGGTAGCCCTGGCCAACGCACCATCGGCCAAGAAATCGTCGGCAGATAGCAGGAGCACGAAGTCTGTCTCAACACGGTTCATTCCGTCGTTGTAGGTCGCAATGTGTCCAGCATTCTTCTCATGTTCAACGACGGATATGCGCGCATCGCGGGTAGCTAGATCGCGGGCAACATTTAGCGAATCATCGGTCGATGCGTCGTCGACGATGATGACGCGTGCCGATACGCGGTCCTGGCTCAGAACGCTCTCAACGGCCGTCGAAAGGAACCGTCCATAGTTGTAGCAGGGGATAACAGCGGTAATCGACGGAAAGCTGTTACCCGCAGTCGCCCGGCGCCACCTCACTGTCCCACCTCCGACGGGGGCTTGGTGAAGGTTGTCATCGGATTGCCGCCGTTCATGCGTTGGCCCCCCGTCGTGCCCACTCTTCTTTTTCGACCACACTGCCGAACTGCATTGTGGCGTAGTACTTGGCGCTCGCTACAGCACTGCGGGCCAGCGATCTGGTGGCCTGCGCGATGCGTTGTGGACGCATGACCGTGTCGACGTAGATTCCGGAGAGCTCCGCGGAGGCCCGCGACAGGCTATAGCGCTGCTCGACCAGCTGGCGTCCCAAGGCACCGAGCCGGCGGCGGTTCCACGGGTCCTCGATGAGGTCCGTCAGCGCCACCAAGAGGTCTCGAACACCAGCTCCGTTGCTTCCGAACCAGCCGTTCATGATGAAGCCTTCTGCCGAAAATTCGTCGACAAGTTGCCAGAACCCACCTTCGCCCTGGACGACCAGGGCCTTGCCGTGGGCCAGCCCCTTGATGGCGGAGCTGCCCATGCCCAAGACGATGTCGGCTGCCTCGTAGACCGTGGTGGGGTCCATCTGAAACCCGACAGGCTGGATAACCATCCGTCCGTGGCGCCGGTTCACCTCATCAGCGCGCATGCGCACGGTCCCCAGACCCTCGCCATCGCCGGCGATGAGCATCCGCAACGGGGTTGTGTGGGCGAGCCGATCGACCACGGAGATGGCCGAGAGGATCCCCTGGAGCTTCTCGAGGTCGGTCGTCAACATGGAAACCACCGAGATGACAATCTCTGCATCCCCGATCCCCCATGTTAGGCGTGCACCGGCGGCATCTCGTGTCTGATGGCGGTTCATGTCGACCGGGGGCTCCAGAAGGTAGGCCGTCCGGCCCTCGGTTGTCATGCGGTCGGTCAGTGCGGGGGTCCCCACGACCAACGGCAAATGCGTGGGCAGGAACGACGGCACCTCCATGGCCATGACTGACATGAGTAGCGGCGTCCGCAACCCGCCGGCAAACGACGCTTGGAGACATGGGCGCCACTCATAGGCGTGGATCAGGTCGAACCGCTCGGCACGGACGACCTGGCTCAGGCGGGCAGCCCATTTACCAGTGCGTATCCGGGCGTCGGGTGCTGGAATCCACGGAATGTCGGTGGACTCCAGGGCCTCGGTCAAGACGCCGGGAGGCGCATAGACGGTGGCTTCGTGACCGTGCCTTCGGACGGCGGAAGCCATCTCAATCGCGTTGAGCTGGCTTCCGCCCATACCCAACTGATGCGGGCAAACGAGGACCTTCATGATGCGTTCCCTCCTAGGGGCGTAGCCATTTCCGGAGCCTTGGCAGCCTGTCCGATGGCGCGGGCTGGAATGCCGGCCCAGGTTTGTCCTGCGGGCAAGTCCCGCAACAGCACGGCGCCCATGCCGAGAACCGCGTGCTCTCCGACCTGGACGTCCTGCCGGACCGAAGCGTTCATGCCGAGGTACACATAGCGGCCGATTGCCACTCGCCCGCCCACGGAGACACCCGCAGCGAACGTGGCGAAGTCAGAGACGCTATCGTCGTGTGTCAGCGTGACCCGGGGCATCAGGACCACGTGGCGTCCCACGCGAACATCGGCGGTCAGGACCGCTCCGGCAAGGACAATGCTCCCGGCACCTATGGTGGAACCGCTGCCTATCACCGCGGACTCGTGCACGTGCGTGGCGAAGCGATCTGGCGCTACGCCCATTGACTCGAGCCGGGAGACTAGTGCTGCCCGCGTACTCCCCGACCCCGCGCAGACCAGGAACTTGTCGCGTGATTGGGCGGCCAGGTCAATGTTGCCCAGAACCCGTGCCCCCAGGATTTGCCTGCCATGCAAGTGGGGATTGTCGTCCAAGACCCCAACCACCTGATGGTCACCGGTCTGCCGCATCGAGGCGATGGCTTCACGGGCGAGCCCGCTGGCAGCCACCAGCAGTACACTGGCCATGGTCACGCGCCCCCGGCGGTGCGGATGCTTTCGATGACCCGCGACTGA
>Ga0065705_10001910_pt1 | contig 19148 bp, 11 predicted proteins | sample SwibulcommuniRL2_FD_59092 | JGI IMG/M metagenome (GOLD analysis project Ga0065705, IMG submission 59092) | Bulk soil microbial communities from switchgrass field near Rose Lake, East Lansing, Michigan, USA - RL2 Bulk Soil v2 (version 2) | ecosystem: Environmental > Terrestrial > Soil >...
AGGCACAGATTCTCTCTTTTCCAGCCGAAATGAACAAAAGTTTCACTCCATTGAGCATTGAACCCGGGGGAATTTCACGGCTTCAGGTCACGATCTACAATCCGAACGGGTTTGAGCTCACCAACGCAACCTGGACCGACAATTTGAGCGGCGTTCAGCCCGGGATTCGGATCGCCAACCCTGCCAATGTATCCAACACATGNGGAGGGACAGTGACTGCCGTTCCCGGCGCGACGACTTTATCGTTGAGTGGTGGGACGGTCCCTCCTCAAAGTGGGGTAACACCGGGCTCATGTACAGTGGGCGTGGATGTTACCTCGACAACGCCAGGAAACCTGATCAATACAATCCCTGCTGGGGCGCTGCGCTCCAATGGTGATAGAGGTACGATCACCAATACCACGCCTGCCAGTGCAACTTTGCGTGTGGGTGTTATTCGACCGCCAACATTGAGTAAAGGCTTCTCACCCAATACTATGCTTGTCGGACAAACGAGTCAGTTGACGATCCGAATCAGGAATAATGATCTGAATGCTGCGCTGACAGACACATCCCTAACTGATGAATTGCCGGCAAACGTTGTTCTCGCAAACCCAGTCTCGCCATCGCTATCCAATTGTGGAAGTTCCGCCACATTATCAGCAGATAGCGGCGATACAACCATCACGTTGAATAATGCGACAATCGCCGCGAGTGCAACCTGTACGATTCGTGTCACTGTGACCTCCACGGAATCAGGAGTGTATACCAATACCATTCCGCCAGAGTCCATCGGCAACGATCAGGGAGTCACGAACGAATCGCCTGCCTCTGCAAACCTGAATGTCCAGGATGTGGGGCTGGCAAAGTCTTTTTCACCACCAGCCTTCCAGGCTGGTGGAACCACAACTCTGACCATCACACTTCGCAACCCGACCAGTTCCGCCTACACAGGTGTGGACTTATCCGATACGTTGCCCGGTAATGTCCTGACTGTTGTGCCGGGATCTGCCACGACGACTTGTGGCGGAACGGTATCAACCATTTTGCCGCGCACGGTCAGCCTTGAGGACGGAAGAGTTCCAGCGGGTTCTCCCACTGCACCCGGCACATGTACGATCACCGTGCAGATCACTGCGCCTGCAGATGCCAGCGGCGCCTCGTATACAAACACGATTCCGCCTGGCGCACTCCACACGGACCAAAACATTACGAATGGAACAGCCGCCTCTGCGTCCGTGCGTGTCTATGCGGCGGGGACAGGCATCGAAGCCGATAAGTCATTTTCGCCTTCCGCGATCGAGGCCGGTGGAAATTCGCGATTGCGGATCACGATTACCGCGCCCAGCGACACCGACCTGACAAACTTTACGATCGTCGATCGTCTCCCTCCGGATGTGACCATTAGTAACTCGTCGCCCGCCACGCACAATAATTGCGGTCCCAATGCAGTGTTGACGGCTGTCACCAGTGAAACATCCATCACATTATCGAACGGAACGATTGACGCAGGTACAACCTGCCAGATCAATGTGTATGTGACAAGTAACACAGTAGGTGTGCACACCAATGTAATCTCGCCGAGCGATATCACGAACGACCAGAATCGAACCATTCCCCAGAATCTGACCGCAAATCTCACCGTTCGAACGGTGAGCAATTTTGCAGTGAGCAAATCGTTCACGCCTCCCGCTGTGAGCCCGGGCGGTATATCCACGTTGACGATCACGTTGCGGAACACAAATACCTCACCTCTGGTGAATGTTTCGGTCACTGATCCATTACCCGGCACCCCGACCAATGGAATTATTGTCGCCCCTGTCCCGAACGCCAGCACTACCTGTGTCGGTGGGGCAGTGGATGCAATTCCGGGATCACAATCGATCTCGATGACCGGTGGAATTATCCCGGCGCAACTTGCAGATGTCGCGGGTACATGTACGATCGTCGTGGATGTGCAGGGGATGGGTGCACTTGCCACCCGTACAAATACGATTCCCATCGCCAATGTGAGTGGAACGATTGAAGGCACTAGCACTACGATCCACCCAACGCAGCCGGCCCAGGCCGAACTCACTATTCGTAACCTTATGATCGGCGTTGTCAAGGGGTTTGATCCCCTAACGGTCTTCGGTGGATCCGCCTCAACACTTAGTATTGAACTGGTAAATCCCAACAATGTGCCGCTCGACGGCATCGCGTTCACCGATACGATGCCTGACGGAATGATCGTCGCAAACCCCGCGGATCCTTTGGTTGGCGATTGTGGAGGTGTCATCGAAGCGACACCGGGTGCGAATTCTTTTTCGTTTAGCGGCGGAAGTCTGCCCGCTTCCACAAGCTGCACAACGACGGTCCGCGTCACGATGACTGTCAATGGAAACCTGACCAACGTGATGGACGCCCATGCAGTGACAACCTTTAGTGGCGCATCCAATCCTGATCCTGCGGAAGCATCGCTGACCAATCTGCCTGGCGCCAGTATCAGCAAGGCGTTTTCCCCTAATCCAATCGCCGCCGGTTCAGTTGCCTCACTTACGTTCACGATCCAGAATACAGGTAGTGTTTCACTGACAGGCATGGGATTCATAGACACCTTACCAGGAGATTTACCAGTTGGGTTGGAAATCGCAGATTCGCCGGATCCGGTGAATGGCTGCGGTGGAACGTTGACTGCGGTCAGTGGAACGCAACGAATTGAATTGGTGGATGGCTCTTTGGCGGCAAATGCCTCATGCAGAATTGCCGTCAGTGTTACTGGGGAGATCGCAGGAAGCTATACCAACACGATCGAGCCGGGCACGCTTAGGTCCAATGAGGGCGCGACGAATCACGATGCCACCACCGATACATTAGTCATTACCGGAGGTTCTTCAGGTGGAGGAAGTAATGGTGGCGGGGGAGGCAATAATAACGGATCCACATCACCATCTCTTGCGGGAACGGGTTTCATCATCCCCCTAACGGGATTTCGTCCCGACGAGCTCACAACGCTTGATGAATCCGCGCGTCCACTTTACGACGCGCTGGGCTTATCGATCGAGATTCCTGTCCTGGGTCTGAGTACATCCATTGCTGGCGTACAGATCCAAAATGGTGGATGGGATGTCTCGTGGCTGCAGGATCAAATTGGATGGTTGAACGGAACGGCATACCCGACGTGGAAGGGTAACAGCGTTTTGACCGGCCACGTGGTCAATGCGGATGGCAAGCCCGGAATATTCTCGAAGTTAAAATACCTGGATATTGGCGAATATATCTTTGTCTACAGTTCCGGTTATAGATATACATATCAGGTGATTTCCAATCGATTCGTGCAACCTGAGGATGTCACGGCATTCCGCCATGAGGATGATTCCTATCTGACACTGATTACTTGTGATTCGTATGATGAAAACACGGATTCCTATCTGTTGCGGGTGGCAGTACACGCCAAACTTGTGCAGGTAAAGCCCTTAGAATAGGGTAAGCCGACAAAACGCTGGTTTCCCAAAAAAATCCAGCGTCTTGTCGGCTGCGATTGTTCATAGTGCCAACGTAACTTTTGCTAATATCTGGCATCCTGTAATCGCTTTGCATTTATGCAAGGTCTCATTAGCCCTGTATTAATTTCTGGAAGTAGTTGACAATTTACCTCCAGAATACTACAATCCTTTCATAATTGAAAGGTGGGCGCTCCAACCACCTCTCTGGCAGGGGCTAGTTTCGTTGTGGCGAGCATTTTCGCTAGAGTGTTGGAAAGGATTAATCGATGATTCATCTTAACTTCCTAAATCGAATACGGACTCTGGCGACAGGACTCCGCATAACGACAATCCTGGTTCTTATTTTCTCTACTTTTGGACCAATTTACGCCACACCCGTTTACGCTGACAAACTTGTCTGTGGCATTCCAGGCAAGGATGGACCGGCCTCCCTGAATGGGATTGTAAATACGTATTATCCCGGTACTGCAAATGTTTCTGCAACTGCAACTTCCATTCCAGTTGGCGCGCCTTCTGGTTCTGGAGCGCCGATACAGGCTGGAGACCTGCTATTGGTCATCCAGATGCAGGGCGCAGATATCAACTCCACGAATACAGACGCCTATGGTAACGGAGTGGCCGGTGCTCCTGCTTCGGGCATTCTGGGAACCAATTTCAGCGCAGGACTGTACGAATATGTAGTAGCGACCAGTGCTGTCGTCGGTGGCTCGGTATCGATCAGTTCCGGCCTCGTCAATAATTACTTCGAACAGGATTATCCGGTTGGCGTTGGCAATCAGGGGCAGCGTCGCTTTCAGGTGATTCGGGTTCCGCAATATTCCAGTGCAACACTGGCAAGTACAGTCACTGCCCTGGCATGGAATGGTAGTGTGGGCGGCGTGGCTGCCCTCGATGTGACGGGTACGCTTAACCTGAACGGGAACACGATCAACGTCAGCGGACAGGGCTTCCGCGGGGGAGGGGGCATCCGCTACAGCGGTGGAACGGGTTCAGCCACAGATTATGTAACACTTTCGACGAACCAGGCAAATGCATCGAAAGCTGAAGGAACAGCTGGAACGCCTCGACTGATCTACACGGCTTCCACAGTCATTGATCGGGGCGCTTCCCAGGAGGGATATCCGAACGGCAGCTTTGCGCGGGGCGCACCTGGCAACGCCGGTGGAGGCGGTACGGATGGAAATCCTGCTGACAACGATGAGAATACCGGTGGCGGTGGCGGTGGCAATGGCGGTGCAGGTGGAGATGGTGGCTTTGCCTGGGATTCCGTCGATGACAGTGGAGGGTTTGGAGGCGCGGCATTCTCAGCCTCACCCGCCCGGCTGGTGATGGGTGGAGGTGGAGGCGCCGGTACGATTGACGATAATAATGGAGTCTTGAGCAGTGGCGCGGCTGGCGGTGGAATTGTCATGGTCCGGGCTGGCACTGTCAGTGGGGCAGGTACGATTAATGCCAGCGGTTCTGATGCCCCTGGCCAGACTTTGAATGACAGTGGCGGTGGTGGTGGTGCTGGCGGCAGCGTTCTCATATTAGCGGCAAATGGGAATCTACCGGCCGGGTTGAACGTCAACGTGCTCGGCGGTGATGGCGGCGATGCCTGGCCCGGTCAAGCTCCTGGCCCTGTATACCCCGGCGCACGGCATGGACCCGGTGGTGGTGGCGGCGGTGGCGTGATCTACCTCAGCAGCACGGCAGGGACTCTCTCTGTGGCTGGTGGGCAGAATGGGATTTCCACAACCGCCAATGACAATTACGGTTCCGAGCCGGGTTTGCCGGGAGTTGTTGCAACGGTGACGCCTACCAGTGTTACAACCGGCATTTCCGGTGCGGAGTGTATTCCTCATCCAACCGTGGTAAAAACCACAAGTACACCTATTGTCACACAGACGCCGACAGGCACAACCGGACAGTACACGATTGTTACCTCGGTTCCAGCGGATGAAGGCACTGCCCTCGGCTTTTCGATCTCTGACGTCTTGCCAACAGGCTTTACCTATGACTCGACAGTTTCTGTAACTCCTTTGAACGGTGCAATCCGCACCTCGATTGTTAACCCAACTAATGTGAATGTGCCGGCATGGGGAACGTTCGATATCCCCGGCGGCGGATCGGTTCAAATAATCTTCAATGTGGATATAGCCGCTTCGGTCCCCGCGGGGGTTTACCAGAATCCTGCTACCGCAACGTACACCGACCCGACGCGGACCGTCCCCAATGGGACGACCACAACAAACTATGACTCAGGCTCCAGCACCGGCGAGGACATCGAGGTTATTGTTCCATCGACTCCCACGCTGGGTGTGGTGAAGAGCCAGACCTCAACGGGTCCGTATGTGGTGGGAAATACGATCAGCTACAACATCGTGGTGACCAACACCGGCACCGTACCGCTCACGGGTGTGACGGCAACCGACAGCAGTGCCATCGTAGGAACGTGTACGCCCGCACAACCAACCACATTGGCTCCGGGTGCAAGCATGACCTGCCCCGCAACCCATCTGGTGACGCAGGCCGATGTGGATAATGGCAGCTATGTCAACACCGCTACCGGTGACAGCAATGAGACACCTCCAGGAACGAGTACAGTTACTGTGCCCTTCGCGCCGGCGCCTGCATTGAATGTGGTCAAGAGCCAGACTTCAAATGGGCCCTATGCTGTGGGTAGCACCATTACGTACAGTATCGTGGTGACCAACACCGGCAATATCACTCTCACGGGAGTGACCGCATCTGACAGTAGCGCGGTTCTGGGGACCTGCACGCCCGCCCAACCGGCGACACTGGCTCCAGGTGCAAACATGACTTGTCCAGCAACCCATGTGGTGACACAGGCAGACTTCAACAATGGCAGCTATGTCAACACGGCTACTGGCGACAGCAATGAAACACCTCCAGGCACAAGCACAGTCACCGTGCCGTTAACTCCGGCGCCCGCGTTGAGCGTTCTGAAAAGCCAGACCTCCACCGGACCGTATGTTGTCGGCGATACGATCAGCTACAGCATCGTCGTGACCAACAGTGGCAACGTAACCCTCACTGGCGTAACAGCGACCGATAACAGTGCCATCCTGGGAACTTGTACCCCAGCCCAGCCCGCAACGCTGGCTCCGGGGGCAAACCTGACCTGCGCGGCAACTCACGTGGTGACGCAGGCTGATATCAATAATGGAAGCTATGTCAATACGGCGACCGGCGATAGCAACGAAACACCGCCTGACACCAGTACGGTGACCGTACCATTCACACCGACTCCGGGGCTGACCGTGTTGAAGAGTCAGACGTCAAGCGGACCCTACGTTGTAGGCGATACGATCGGCTATAACATTGTAGTGACGAACAGTGGCAATGTAACCCTCACCGGCGTAACAGTGAACGATAGCAGTGCGATCCTGGGAACTTGTACTCCGACTCAGCCAGCGACACTGGCCCCGGGCGCGAACTTAACCTGTACAGCAACTCACGTAGTGACACAGGCTGACATCAACAACGGAAGCTACGTTAACACTGCCACCGGTGATAGTAATGAAACTCCTCCCGGAACCAGCACAGTGACTGTGCCATTTGCTCCGGCACCCACGCTGAATGTGGTGAAGAGGCAGACCTCGAATGGACCCTATGTGCTCGGCGACACGATCACGTACAGCATCGTAGTGACCAACACAGGCAACGTGACCCTGACGGGTGTGACCGCGACGGATAATACTGCTACGGTAGGAACCTGTACGCCTGCGCAGCCGGCGACTCTAGCTCCGGGTGCAAATATGACCTGCCCGGCGACGCATGTGGTCACACAGGCGGATATCAGTGCGGGCAGCTACGTCAATACCGCTACCGGCGACAGCAACGAAACACCTCCTGGAACGAGCACGGTGACAGTGTCGTTCACGGTTGCCGATCTGTCGTTGGCGAAATCTGTTAACAACAGCACTCCTGCGGCTGGGTCGACCATCAACTTCACTCTAACGGTGAGCAATATCGGTCCAGATCCTGCGACTGGTGTTGAAGTAACAGACCATCTGCCAAGTGGATATACCTACGTGTCGTCGACGGCAACCCAGGGTACCTATAACAGCGCAACCGGTATTTGGACTGTTGGTAGCATGCCGGTGAACAGTGCTCAGACATTGACAATTGTCGTGACAGTCAATGCTGCTGGAAACCACAACAACATCGGCGAGGTTACTGCAGCAATCCAGGTCGATCCCGATTCGCAGCCGAACAATCATAACCCTGCCGAGGACGATCAGGATAACGTGGCAGTCACGATCAGTGGGGGCCCCGGACCGGCTCAAACTCCGAATCCTCCGAGTGCAGGCTTCCTCATCCCGGTGAGCGGTTTCAAAGCCAACGATGTCACCGACATGCGCAATGTGCCACAGGAGAAATACAGTTCCACGGGCGACGTGACTCTTGAGATCCCAGGCCTGAGCGTAAAGATCTCCATTGTGGGCGTGCCAAAGAAGAATGGAACCTGGAACGTTGCCTGGTTGGAGAACGAAGCCGGGTGGTTGGAAGGGAGCGCTTTCCCCTCGTGGAATGGAAACAGCATCTTGACCAGCCATGTCTATCTGGCGAGCGGCTTGCCGGGTCCGTTCATCAATTTACATAAGCTCAAATTTGGAAACAAGATTGTGGTCCACGCCTATGGACAAAAGTACACATTCGAGGTGCAGACCAACACCGTTGTCGCGGCGAACGACCAGTCCGTGATGAAGCACGAGGAGAAACCCTGGCTCACGCTCATCACCTGCAAGGACTATGATGAGAAACTCAAGACGTACAAGAACCGTATAGTGGTGCGTGCCGTCTTGGTCTCGGTGGATTGGGACAAGTAATCGAACCGGAAACAAAAAATCGCCCCGCGAATTTCGCGGGGCGATTTTGATTCAGCAGTCTTGATTATCTCAAGCCCTGTTCCTTCTCGGCTGCGGTAATGACGCGCTCGAAGATTTCCAGGCCTTCGTCAACTTCCTTCTTTGTAATACACAGTGGCGGCGCAAGTCGAATCACAGATTTGCCGCAACCCAACAGCAGCAATCCATGCTCGAAGCCTGCATGTTCCACCGCGTTTCGAATTTCTTCATTGGGTTCCTTGGTGGCTTTATCCTTGACAAATTCCACGCCGATCATGAGCCCCTTGCCGCGCACATCGCCCATGGAAGTATGGCGCACCTGGATCTCAGCCAGGCAATCCAGGGTGTACTGGCCGACTTCTGCCGCATTTGCCAGGTACTGTTCCTCGAGCAGTTCGATCGTCGTGAGCGATGCTGCGCATGAAATGGGGTTACCGCCGTACGTATTGCCGTGTGTGCCCTTGGGCCAGGTCATGACCGATTCGCGGGCGATACATGCGCCGAGGGGCAGCCCGGACGCAATGCCCTTTGCGGATGTAACAATATCCGGTTCTGCACCGAGATGTTCAATTGCCCACCACTTTCCGGTGCGTCCCATCCCGCTTTGCACTTCATCTGCGATCAGAAGGATTCCGTATTTGTCGCACAGTTTGCGCAAGGCCGGGAAGAATCCATCTGGCGGGACGATGTATCCGCCTTCGCCCTGGATCGGTTCCACGAGGATGCCGGCAATCTCGTCACCCGGCACATTGTGACCGAATATTTCCTCCTCGATAAAACGGACCACCGTCTCACCGTAATCCTCTCCCATTTTGCGTTGCAAAATTGGACGGTACGGATCAGGGAAGGGGACATGCGTTACCCCTGGCATAAGCGGATAGAAACCACGATGATAGTGGGGCTTGCTGGCGGTGAACGCTACAGACCCCATGGTACGCCCATGGAACGCGCCAAAGAATCCGATGAAGTTATGGCGCTTGGTATGGAACTTCGCCAGTTTGATCGCCGTCTCGACCGATTCGGTTCCTGAGTTGGTCAGGAATGTCTTTGCCTTTTCCTGGAACGGTGCAATTTCATCCAGTTTCTCGCTCAGACGGATCCAACCTTCGTGATAGAAATCGGACGAAATGTGAAGGAACTTTTCTGCCGCTTCCTGCACAGCCTTCACAACTTTTGGATGGGAATGTCCCGTAGACAGCACCGCGATCCCGGACATGAAATCGATGAATCGATTGCCGTCCGGATCCCATACTTCCACACCCTTGCCATGATCCATCACAAATGGATAGCCGCGCGGGTAGGATGATGAAATAACTTTCTTATCACGTTCGATCAGCGCCTGGGCTTTGGGACCTGGCACATTCAATTTAAGCATGTTTGACTCCTTGGAGGGTTGCAGATAGTGCTTGTGTTTTGTTCAACACAAGGATACGTTTCGTAGGGTCGCTAGATAATGGGCGCCAAGCCAAACAGCACCAATCCACACGGACGCTACGCGGCTTTGCAAGCCGCAAAATGATTCAGTTGTAAAGAATCAGTACGGAAGCCTATCTGCTGTCCACCATTTTGTTGCCAACCATGCCGGCGGCACGGATATGATCCTGCACTTGCTCATCAGATTCTTTCCTAACTTTTGACCTGACTGGGGGCAAGTCTCGCCAGTGCCAGCGCACCCAGCAGACCTGCATCATCACCGAGGGCAGCCCTCATGATGATCAGTTCATCCAAATAATGCGGATGAAAAACGTGTTTCTTCAAACTATCGCGGAATGGCTCGAACAACAACTCGCCAGCCTGCGAAACGCCACCACCAAAGATCAGGATGGAAGGATTGAAGATGGCGAGATAGTTCGCGACGGCGATGCCCAAATAAAAGCCTGCCCGTTCGAACGCCGCGATCGCCAGCGGGTCCCCTTGAGAGGCTGCTTCGGCGACTTGTGCGGCGGACAATTTCGGCTGTGCTTCGAGCGAAGACTTCTGCCCTGCCTTGATCTGCTCCCGGGCGTAGCGCGCGATCGCCGGTCCGGATGAGAATGATTCTGCGTGCCCGCGCTGGCCGCATCCACAAAGAGGACCATCTGCGTCGATGATCATGTGACCAAGTTCTGCGCCCATGCCATGAAACCCCTGCACAAGACAGCCGCCGCTGATCACTCCGCCGCCAATCCCGGTACTGATCGTCAGGTAGACGAGATCGTTGTGTCCTTTACCAGCGCCATACTGCCACTCAGCAAGTCCTGCCATGTTGGCGTCGTTGTCGAGATAAACGGGTACACCGAAATGCTCCGAAAGCCTGGGACCTACGGGAAAGTTAACCCATTCGGGGATGTTGGGCGTATCGAGAATCGTTCCGGTGTGTGGGTCCAGTGGACCTGGAGACGCGATTCCGATGGCATCCACTTTTCCCGACTGCCACACGGATTCGATCGTTTTCACGAGGCGATCGAACACGCCGGTTTCAGTGGCGTGCGAGCGGGATCGTTGATGAAAAAGAGGAGTGATACTGTCCGGTTCATACGCGGCGGCACGGATGTGTGTCCCGCCAATGTCTACGGCTACAATGAGGCTCATAGTTCCAATTATAACCGACCGCCCTCAGCCAGCCTCCCCCATTTTCCGATGAACTGCAAACAGAAAATGGATGTGCCCGCTGAAGATCCCCATCAGGGGAAAGGGCGGAGGGGCAGATTGACTCTTATCTTTCTCCCTGCTACACTCATTTCATGCAAAGAATTCTCCAAAACGTGCGTAGATTGGCACGTTGGTTTAAACCTGGTCTGGGAGTAAAACGCTGGTTCCTGATCGTCCTGCTCGGCATTACCATGTTGGGTCTGGGATTCGCGATCTTTCTGCTCGAGCTCTACCCCACGGAAACCACGAATAACCTGTTAACGACGATCCTTGCCTTTGTATCACTCCGTTTCCTGCCGCACCTGCTGCGCGTATTGATATTTGCTGGCTTGGGCGTTGGGCTGGTCAGCTATGGGATCGTGCGGCTAAATCGCTCCATTCTGCGCCCGTTCATTCGCCCCGGCCACGCGGTTTTGGATGAACTGGCAAACTTCCGTCAACTCGAACGGGGACCTCGTATTGCGGCGATAGGCGGCGGACATGGACTCTCCACGCTGCTGCGCGGACTGAAAGTATACACTCACAAATTGACGGCAATTGTCACCGTAGCGGACGATGGCGGGTCATCAGGTCGTTTGCGGGAGAGTTTCGGAATCCTCCCGCCAGGTGATATTCGCAACTGCCTGGCAGCGCTCTCAAATGATGAACAAATGCTCACTCAGTTATTCAAATATCGCTTCAGCGGCGCCGGTGAACTGGATGGACATTCGTTTGGAAACCTATTCATCACGGCCTTGGCAGACATCACCGGAAGCTTCGAATCGGCAATTGCCGAATCGGGTAAGGTCCTTTCGGTAAGCGGACGCGTACTCCCATCAACGCTGCACGATGTGCGACTGGTTGCAGACATGGAACTTCCAAATTCAGTGTCGCAGGTCCGCGTACAGGGCGAGAGCCGTATCCCCAAAATGGCGGGACGCGTGCGCCGTATCTGGCTGGAGCCAAACGATGCGCCGGCATTCCCTCCCACCCTGAAGGCGGTCTTGAACGCCGATATGATCGTCGTCGGCCCTGGAAGTCTCTATACGAGTTTGTTGCCGAATCTGCTGGTACCTGATTTGTTGGGCGCGATCCGCGCCAGCCGCGCCCTGAAAGTGTATATCTGTAATATCGCGACGCAAACTGGTGAGACGGATGTATACACCTGTTATGACCATATTCGTGCCCTTGAAGATCATGTGGGGGAGGGCCTTTTTGATGTGATCTTGTGCAACGACAATTATCAGGGACAGCTCAACACTGGTTCGCAGTTCGTGCGGGCGGATGAAAAAACTCTGCAGGATTCACGAACGCACTGTGCAGACCTTTCGGATGACGCCTTTGCCTGGCGGCACGATTCGAACAAGCTCGCCGCGAAACTGATCGAGCTGCTCGACGAATATACTGGTCCCCTGGACTAAAAATTACATTCGTCAATATTTATTTGTTTATCTGTGTGATAAAATCGTTTGTAATCTTCATCACAATGAATTTCAATTTCGGAGGTCTGAAATGACAGTAAAAGTTGGTATTAACGGATTTGGACGCATCGGTCGTCAGGTGCTTAAAGCAATTCGCGATCTGTATCCAGATGAACTTGAAGTCGTGGCGTTCAACGATATCGGCGATATGAAGACCATGGCGCACCTGCTGAAGTACGATTCGAATTATGGTCGTTTCAATGGCAAAGTGGAAGTCGCCGACGATGGACTCGTCATCGATGGCACAAAGGTCCGCGCCTTTAAAGAAACTGACCCGGCGGCGATCCCCTGGGGCGATTTGGGCGTGGACATCGTCGTCGAGTCCACTGGTCTTTTCACGATCAAGGAAGATGGCGTCAACAAAAAAGGCAAGACAGTCAAGGGCGCAGTCAACCACATCAAGGGCGGTGCGAAGAAAGTTATTATTTCCGCTCCCGCCGAAGGCGAAGACCTGACCATCGTGCTCGGCGTCAACGAAGACAAGTATGATCCCAAGGCTCATCACGTTGTCTCGAATGCCTCCTGCACCACCAATGGTCTGGCTCCCGCGGTCAAGGTCGCCCATGATAATTTCAAAATCGTGCGGGGCTTCATGACTACCATCCACTCGTATACGAACGATCAGAAGATCCTCGACCTGCCGCATTCAGACTTGCGCCGGGCGCGCGCCGCAGCGATGAATATCATCCCCACGTCCACCGGCGCGGCGAAGGCCTTGAAGCTGGTCATCCCCGATATGGCTGGCAAACTCGACGGCTACTCTTTGCGTGTTCCCACCTCCACGGTTTCCGTCATTGACCTGACCGCTGAATTTGAGACCGCGACGACAACCGAAGAACTGCGCCAGTGCTACCGCGAAGCCGCAAAAGAGCCGCGCTTCAAGGGCATCCTGCAGGCAGTGGATGAGCCGCTCGTCAGTATCGACTACAAGGGCGATCCTCATTCATCATCTGTAGACCTGCCGTTCACAATGATGCTTGGTAAGGACAAGAGCACGTTCGCTAAGATCGTTGCCTGGTACGACAATGAATGGGGTTACAGCTGCCGCACCGCCGATCTCGCAGCGATGATGGCGAAATCCCTTTAGTTCACCAACCTTGCGAAGGTTTCAAACCTTCGCAAGGTTTTATATAAGCTATGAACAAGAAAACTGTAAAAGATATCGACCTCAAAGGCAAGCGCGTTTTCATGCGCGTCGACTTCAATGTCCCGATGGCGGATGGCAAGGTCACGGATGACAAGCGTATCAAAGCCGCCTTACCGACGATCAAATATGTTTTGGATCAGGGCGCTTCTCTTCTCCTGGCGAGCCATCTGGGACGTCCCAAGGGTGGTCCGGATCCCGAGTTCAGCCTGAAAGCCGCTTCGGAAGTATTAGCCGGTCACCTGGGGATTCCCGTGAAAATGGCGTCCGATTGTGTCGGTCCGGAAGTGGAAGCAATGGCAAAGGAACTCAAGCCCGGTGAGGTCATCATGCTCGAGAACACCCGCTTCCATAAGGGTGAAGAGAAGAATGATCTTGAGCTTGCCAAACAAATGGCTTCCCTGGCAGATGTGTATGTGAACGACGCCTTTGGGTCCGCTCACCGCGCACATTCCTCCACCGAAGGGATCGCTCGCTTCCTTCCTGCGGTGTCCGGATTCCTGATGGAACAGGAACTTGAGTACCTCGGTCGCGCGGTTGCTAATCCTGAACATCCGTATATCGCCATTCTCGGTGGCGCAAAGATCAGCGACAAAATTCTCGTGGTGGAAACCCTTGCCCAGAAGTGTGACAAGCTCATCATCGGCGGTGGCATGGCGAATACCTTCCTTGCCGCAAAGGGACTGAATATGCAGGACAGCCTGGTCGAGGCTGAATCGATTGAGACGGCGAAGAAGTTGCTTGCCAAGCTCGGCGACAAACTTGTTTTACCCCTCGACGCGGTCATCGCCGACAAATTCGCCGAGGATGCCAACACCCAGGTCGTCGACGTGGACAAGGTCCCTGCTGGTTGGCGAATGCTCGACGTCGGTCCGAAGACGCTCGAACTCTACAAAGAGACTTTAAACGGCGCCAAGCTTGTAGTTTGGAACGGACCAGTGGGCGTCTTCGAAATGCAGAAGTTTGCCGAAGGGACATTTGCCCTCGCTAAACTTCTGGCTGAATCGGGCGCGACAACTGTCATTGGCGGCGGCGATTCGGCGAGCGCCGTCAAGAAGGCAGGAGTCGCCAAGCAAATGACTCACGTTTCCACTGGCGGTGGTGCATCTCTCGAATTCCTCGAAGGAAAAGAGCTGCCCGGCGTCGCAGCATTGAACGACAAGTAATTCTATCCTGGCGCGGGATGCCACATCGTACTCGCAGAGTATCCTGCCGAATTAACGATCAAAAAACGGAGTGGGTATGATGTCCTGCTCCGTTTGCTTTCATAATCGTCGCAACTTTACAGAGTATCGCATAGTTTACTAAACCAAACTTGGGATATTCAATCGTACTTTTTTAAAAAGCTTAGTAATTCATGAGACAAGCGATAGATGTGAAGGAATACATGGAATCACCCCAACCTGTACTTGAAACGCAAGTGAAAAAGAATCAAACTCCATTGATGATCGCGGTCGTGGCAATCGTTCTATGTTGTTGCTGTGTTCTCCTGGCTGTCGCCGGCTACTACGGTTATACGAGGCTTGATAACACGCAAGGCATACAACCAACACCGACTGAAGAAGCTGTCCCCGTGGTCCCGGATGATTCAGAGTCGCCGACACTCGAACCGTCGGACCTTCCTGGCGAAGCACCGACGGGCGGTTTGGGAAATGATGTTTTGCGTACCGACACCTGGCAAGTTGTCGCAGGCGCCGCGCAAGCCCGAGGCTGTGATCAACCTATCGGTAGGGATACAGAAATCGTAGTTCTGCAGGAACCGCAAAACGGAGTCTGGGTGGAAGAATGGACTGTTGCCTGTGCATCCGGCGAAACCTATCCATTTGAGATCACGTACACTCTTGATGCTACTGGAGCGACCTTCAACATTAAGTCGTTGCCGTGAGCATTATTCAGATCATCTGCTCGCGCAAAGCGATGTCATGTACAATAGAAACACATCATTGAATCAAAGGAAGTTTGACATGCGTAAACCTCTCGTTGCCGGAAACTGGAAGATGAATAAGACCGTCGTCGAAGCGCGCGATCTGATTGCGACCCTGGGCGCTCCGCTGGGCGAAATCACTGGCGTGGAAAAAGTAGTTTGCCCGCCTTTTCTTGCGCTGATGGCAGTGGCTGCCTCGCTGCAAGGCACAGACATCGGCGTCGGTGCGCAGGATATGCACTGGGAGGAGAAAGGCGCGTTCACAGGCGAAGTCGCGCCGAATATGGTGAAGGAATTATGCCAATACGTGATCATCGGTCACTCGGAGCGCCGCCAATACTTTGGTGAAACCGATGAGACCGTGAACAAAAAGGTTGCCGCGGCGATCAAGTTTGGACTCACGCCGATCGTTTGTGTGGGGGAGACGCTCAGCCAATACGAATCGGGTCTCACGGCGGAGGTGGTCCGCCGTCAAATCGGCGCGGGACTGGCTGGCATGGATTCCGCGAATGCACAAAAGCTCGTTGTCGCCTATGAACCTATCTGGGCGATTGGGACCGGAAAAGCATCCAGCGCGGAGAATGCAAATACTGTTCATCAAAAGGTCATTCGTCCGGGGTTGAGCGAGTTGTTCGGAGCCGCGGGCGCGGAAATGATCCGAATCCTGTACGGCGGATCGGTCACTGCGTCCAATGCGCAGGAGTTTTTTGCCTATCCAGATATCGATGGCGCACTCGTTGGCGGTGCAAGTCTCAAGCCCGATGAGTTCGTTGCGATCACAAAAGCGATTTCCGGACGATAAATAAAAAACCATTAACAATGGACGATGGAGTATGGTCCGTCGTCCGATCACTATGACCCAACTCTCAGGCCTGTTCTGGTTCATCGTTATGCTTGCGCCGCTGATCTATCTTCAGCGGCTTTTGCATCGCGAGATACAATCGGTGTTTCTGATTCTGACCCGCGACCCGCGCATCACCATGGCGATTTTTTCGATCATTTTTTTGCCGGGGGTGTTCCTGCACGAGTTGAGTCATTTTGTGATGGCGAAGATCCTGCGTGTTCGCACGGGCCATTTTTCCATCTTTCCTCAATCCCTGCCTGATGGACGCCTGCAGCTTGGATTCGTGGAAACCAGCCGGGCGGATATTGTAAGAGACTCACTGATCGGTGCAGCGCCGCTCATGGTTGGGATGCTGTTCGTCGCCTATGTGGCAGTCTATCGTTTCGAGATGCGCATCCTATGGGATGTGTTTCGTAACGGTCAATTAAGTCTCTTTTGGATGGGAGTGCGCGCCCTGCCGCGCGTGCACGATTTTTATCTGTGGTTCTTTTTGGCATTTGTGGTCAGCAGTACTATGATGCCATCCGAATCGGACCGTCACGCCTGGCTGGAACTGGTAATTTCGGTGGGGGTGTTATTCTCGATCACGCTCTTGATTGGCGCAGGTCCCTGGATGTTAAGTAACCTTGCTCCATTGATCATCAATTTTCTCGGTTTTGTCGCCGTGATCTTTGGTCTGAGTAATTTCGTGCATGTACTATTGATCCTGCCGACGGCATTGATCCACAAGTTGTTGGCGCGGGTCACGGGTGTGGATGTCAAGTAGGGGTTCATGCATTCGAAATCTGGCAACGAGCTTTCCTTATCGCCAGATTGACTATCCTGTTTTTTTCGCCATTCTACACTCTTACCGCAAATTGCTCTTCGGGAACAACACCCGTTCCGGTTCCGTGTTCAGTTTCTCGAGCAGTTTCTTTGTGAGGCGTGTCTTCACTCGTCCTGACTCTTTTGGATGAACAAGATAGCGGACAATCGCCTCCAGCCACGTATTTTCGCTGGTGCGGAAATGGACGACAGGGCGCTCGCCAATCTCCAACTCGTCGACAGGCGTTTGCCGCAAGAGTTCCCGGTAAACCTGTACAAGATCCATCATCTGTTTGCCGAGCTCTTCTTCCACAACCTGCTGCATAGTCTGCGTGATGAATTCCAGGTCACTTTCATAAGCGACCTGGAACTTGATTTCATTCCAGACATAGGGGAATAACGGCCAGCTGTAGTTATAGACCGTTCGGCTGAGCACAAGGGAATTGGGAAATTTGATCACGCGTCCAGACGGATGCTGCGTGGAAAGATACGGCCCACCGAACTCCCACAGCGTGGTATCGAGGTAACTGACATCGATCACGTCACCCCTTGCTTCGCCAATCTCGATGCGGTCCCCGACGCGGTAGGGTTGGCGAATGAGTAAATAGATCCAACCGATCAGACTCGTGATAGGTGTTTGCAGGGCAAAGCCAAGAATGAGGGATAACAGTCCGAGGGAAACAAGGGCTGTGTACCAACTGGCAAAAAGAAGCGAAAGACCAATGATCATGCTGGCAAGGACCATCAGCAGATTGAGTACGCGTGTGAGGTTGTATCGTGCGGGTCGATTCTCCACTTGACTGATAAGATAGACACGGATGCTCTTGGCAATCCCCATCACAAGTACGATGAAGACCGCGCCGACCAGCAGCCGCCGAAGGGATGGAATGTATCGAGCATTCGGCGGAAATATATCTGAGCCAAGAACATAATAAAATGCGAGAAGTCCAAGCACGATCAAAATGTAGGTGCCAAACCAGAACTTATCCTGGACGTTTGCAACCGGCTTCGGCGCAGTTTCCTTCGTCCCGGCGGTTTGCTTGAGCGCTGTTTTGACATCTTCCTGCTCTTTGAGCTGTTCGACTTCTGCAGTTTTGTTCATTCCTGGCAAATCCCTTCATCGAAAATAAAACCGCCTCGCATCCCGAATTACTCGGATGCCAGGCGGCTCTTTGTTTGATTAAACGGTTTGGAGTTGGGCATCCAAAACGGTTACGGCAATCGGACGCTCAGTCCTGAATTTGGACCGGATGGGACGCCAAGCGTGGGCGGTTCATCACCCGGATGCGCTCGCAGGTCATCGAGCAAATCCTGCGGCGAAATAGACGTTTCGACCAGCGCCTCTGATTCGGGTCGCGGGTTTTTGGCTGGCTTCGCCCGGTAAATGACCAATTCCGCGATGCCGTCTTCGATTGCTCGACGCGCCAACCCACGGATGTAGTAGCGGTTGAATTCACTCTGCGCAAGCACATCGGCAGCATTCTCCGGGGTGGCAGCGATCGAGTAGCCGCCTTTCGGTTGTCGACGCGGCAGCGTCCGGCCGATGCGGCGGTGTGCTCGCAGATTTTCGGCAAGCGACTCATCGTTCCCGCTTTGGATCGCCTCCCTCAACAAATAAGCGTAATCCTGCTGTCCCTGTCCACTCAAAAATGGGCTAATATGCAGCTGGCTATGAGCGATGTCATACTCCAGTTCTTCGAGCATCAATTGTCGGGTACGGTTATCCAGATTCTCATAATAAAGAGCCATAGTTCACTTCCTTCATGTTTAACGTCTACTTTTAAAGGGTTGTTACACATCCCACAGAAACGGATAGTTCCCGCATACTGGATACAGGAGATTGGGTCTTCAATCCTCATATTTGGGTTCTTACCCGTGGGAAATATAGAACAATTGTACTATAAGCTAGCCGAAATGACAAGATTCCCGGGGATTTGCCTCAAAAACTAGGAGTCGCCTGCAAACACTTCTGGCAGCCTTATCCGGGGTAATTCTTTGCTCGTGCCTTGTTTCGGAGCCTTTCT
>Ga0065705_10104348_pt1 | contig 19118 bp, 15 predicted proteins | sample SwibulcommuniRL2_FD_59092 | JGI IMG/M metagenome (GOLD analysis project Ga0065705, IMG submission 59092) | Bulk soil microbial communities from switchgrass field near Rose Lake, East Lansing, Michigan, USA - RL2 Bulk Soil v2 (version 2) | ecosystem: Environmental > Terrestrial > Soil >...
CGGCTGGCTTGTCGGCGGGGGCTGCGGCAGTCGCGGCGGCGGGTGTAGCCGGCGCTGTCGCATCGGTCGTCGCCGGCTCCGCTTTCGCAGCCTCGGTCTTGGCCGCGTCTTGCGCGGGGCCGGGCAACGTCACCAAGAAGAAAAATCCGACAATACACAGGAAGGCGCAACAGCGAGTGAGCATGTACCTCATGAGGTCTCCGCCTGTGGAGCGAGAAATGGGACCAAAGCGCACCGGGAGCGCCTCCTTGCTGCCGCCTTCAAACAGCCCGGAGTTGCACCTCGGTAACAAGCGCGGAACGGGGAGGTAACAAACTCCATGCCAAATGCCGGAGATTGCCCAAATCCGCAGCAAAACGCGTTAAAAATCCATAAAAACGGGGAATTCGCGTTTCGCTTGGCTCACACTCACGCTTGATTACTGCCCAATGTCAAAGCAGACGCCTGCCAGAATTCATGGCATGGAAGCAGCAGCGCAGAACGTCGGCACGACGTGCTCAAGGAGCGGCTGGCTTCGGCTCCGACGGCTTGGGATCAGCCGGCTTGGCATCCGCCGCCGGCAGCGGCGGTGCTTTGATGTAGCGCTCGGCGAACTTCAGGAACGTCGGCCAGTTGGGGCCGGTGGTGTGGCCGCCAGCATGCTGCCGGAAGGCAACCTCGCCTTCGATTAGCGCGGTCTCTTGCGGTGGGAACTCCGCAGTCACCAGGCCCTTTTTGCCGAGTAGCTCATACACTGGGCCGGCGCCCACTCCCGCCAGGAACATCCCCTTGGCGTCCACCCATCCCCCCTCGACCTCCTGCGACCCCGAGCTGATGAACACCGGCCGCGGAGCGCACATGGCGACCAGCTCGTGCGAGTCCACGGGCAAGTCGCTCCACTGAAGCGGCCCGGCGTACTTCAGGTAGTTGCCCGCCATCCAGTGGTACTCGCCGGAGGAGGCGACGTTCTCGACCAGCTCACCGAAGTTGCGGCGGTGGAGCTTAGCGCCTCCCGCGCCGGACGAGCCGATGAAACCGATGGCGAATCGCTCGTCGTAGGCCATCGCGACGATCGCCGCCTTGCCGTACCGGGAGAGGCCGGTGATGCCGACCTGCTTGGCATCGACTGCTTTGTCGGTCTGGAAGTAATCGAGGGCCCGGCTGGCGCCCCAGGCCCACGCGCGGAGCGCGCCCCAGTCATCGACCTTGCGCGGCTGACCTTTGTTGCACAGGCCGATGATCCCGCGCGTCAGGCCGGCGCCGTTATCGGCTTGCACGCTGTTGGGTGAAAGTACTGCGTAACCCCAACCCTCGGCGAGGACTTGCTGCTGCCACGAAGGTCCACCGCCGCCGGGCGGCCCGAAACCCCGGCCGCTAAATCCCCGTCCGCCAGGCGCCGGCGGCGTTCCCGGCGCACCAGGAGCACCAGGCGTTCCCGGCGCGGCTGGCGCACTTGGAGTACCCGGTCCACCGCGACCGGCCACGCCGCCCCGACCAAATCCGCCGCGTCCGCCCCCGAAGCTGAAACCGAACTCCATCATGACCGGGACAGGTCCCGTAGCGGCGGCTGCGGTGCTGAGCGTCAGTTGAATATCGACCGTGATCGCTGGATAGGACGAGTTATCTATGTGGCCGACGAGCTGCTTCGTGACGATCGGGATGTCGCCATTTTTTCCTTCAGTCGTGCTTACGACTTCCCACGTGACTTTGGGCGTTTCCGCTGGTACGTGGCCATAGACCTCGCGATCGAAGAGCTCGACGATCTCTGGCCGTCGCTTGCTGGTCCACATTTCAGCGGTCGTGACCTTCTCGCCACCGGCGAGCACGAGCGGATCGGGGAGATCGGGAAACGGCGTGGCCTTCGACTCGTCGTAATTGGCCGCGTTGGGAGCATTGCGATCGTTTCCATTGGCGCCGCGCCGCATCTCCTTGATGCCGAGCAGGTCCCGAAGCCGCTGGTGATCCTGCTCGCGGGTCAGCTCGACGGGCGGTGGAACCTTGATCGTTTCGGACGCAGTGGGCGCGCCTGTTTTCGCCTGCGCTGTGTCTGTCTTGGCCTGCACAGCGTCCGTCTTTGCCTGCACAGTATCCGCTTTGGTCTGCACAGGCCCGTCGCGAAACAGCCGCTGCGAAAACAGATAAAGATCGTTTTTCCAAACGGCCATCGTGTGATTGCCGGGCTCTATATGCCAGATATGCGGGACCTTCTTCTCGACCAGTACGTCGTGGAATCGTTGGCTGATGTTCACCAGGCCATCGTCCTTGCCGCACGACAGCCAAAGCAGGCGGAGCTTGCCCACGGCATCAGTCGAATCTTTAATCAGCTCCGTAGCGGATTTGGTGTTCGGCGCCGACGAAAAGCCGCCCACCCAGGCGAACGTATCCAAGTGGGCCAGGCCAAAATTGAGCGATTGCCCGCCCCCCATCGACAGACCGGCCAGGGCGCGGTGCTCGCGGTCGGCCTGGACCGAATAGTTCGCCTCGACGTATGGAATCAGGTCCTTGAGCAGGTCATTCTCGAACGCTGCAAACGCCTCCGACTGGCCGCGAAATTGCCCCTGCGGCAGCGGCTCCTTGCTCGCCCGGCCATTGGGCATGACGACGATCATCGGCACGACTTTCTGATCAGTGTGCAGATTGTCGAGAATCACCTCGGCCGAGCCGCGCAGCCATTCGCGTTCGTTTCCGCCAATGCCATGCAGCAGATAGAGCACGGGGTACTTCTGGTCCTTGGAATAGCCCGGCGGCAAATAAATCATCGCGGGCCGTTTGACGCCGATGCTCTGCGACTCGTATTCGATCCGTTCGACCTTTCCCCGCTCGATTGCCTCCCGGTTCTTATCGAAACCATCCGGCGCGGCTCCGATCGGCTCGTCGGCCGCTGCCCACGCCGCGACGATGATGAAAAGTGCACAAACGCAATGGCCAATGACGCGACACCGCATAGGGAACCCCCAGAATCAAGAGAAGCCGGCCAACAGGCAAAGCAACACCGCGGGCACGAGAAAGTTGCGGTTTGCGGTGAGAGGGTGGCTCAATAGTAGGGGGGATCAGGCTACGCCACGCCGCGCTGCTGGTCCGCTTCTTCACCCGCACGATCCAGGGCCTCACGGCGAATGTGGCCGTCATCGCTGACATCGTCAAACCGCACGCTTACGCGCTTGGACACGCCCGATTCCTGCATTGTTACGCCGTACAGCGTCGTGGCCGCGGTCATGGTTTTTTTGCTGTGCGTGACAATCACGAACCGCGTCCAGCCGAGGAAGTCGCGCAGCACCTCAATGAAGCGGCCGATATTGGCCTCGTCGAACGGCGCATCGACTTCGTCCAGAACACAAAATGGGCTGGGGCGGAACTGAAAGATTGCCAAGAGTAGAGCCACCGCGGTGAGCGCTTTCTCGCCGCCGGAGAGCAGGGAATTGTTGAACGACGGCTTGCCGGGGGGAGTGGCGATGATCTCGACGCCGCACTCGAGCACATCGACCCCTTCTTCGAGCACGATGTCGGCCTTGCCGCCGCCGAACGCCTTGCGATAGAGGGCCTGAAAGTTGACCCGAATGGCTTCGAGGGTATCTAAGAACAACCGGCGGCTGTCGGCGTTGATCTTGTGGATGATCCGCTCCAGGGATTGCTTGGCCTCGGTCAGGTCCTTGTGCTGGCCCGAGAGCGTTGCGAATCGCTGCTCCAGCTCGTCGAGTTCATCCAGCGCATCGAGATTCACCGCACCGATCTGATTGATTTTCCGGCGAAGCGATTCGATCTCCTCCTCGACCGCTGCCCGCTCTTGAGCCTCCTCAGCCGTCGGCTCGTGGGTCAGCTCGGCCAGTTCCAGGCTATAGTCTTCGCGCAGCCGATCCGCGAGCGTTCGCCTTTCGTGGCGCACTTGCTCAGCCGAAAGCTCGACTTGATGCTCCTGATCGCGCAGGGCGAGCGCCCGGCGACGCAGCGCCGCGAGTTCGTCGGCGATCTTCCCCCGCTGGGCGAGAGCGGCATCGCGCCGGGCAGTGCACTCGTCCATCTGCCGCAAGAGTGCCTCGCGCTGCAATGCGAGCGAAGCAATCTGGGCCGAAGCGGCCAGCATGGCTAGTTGTGCCGCCAGGTGCCGGTCGTCTGCTTGGGCAAGTTGCTGGCGAACTTGTGTGATCGCCCGCTGGCGCTCGCGTTGATCGTCCTCAAACTGCACCAGCCGCAGTCGCAAACTCTCCAGCCGCTGCTGGCAGCGCGCCAGCTCGACCTTGGCGGACGTGACCTGTTCTGCCAGGCGCTCGCGCTGCCGCTCGAACTGGGCCAAATGCTCTTCGGCCTTGCCGATATCGGCCTGCATTGCTTTCGCCGCGCCCTGGGCCTGCAAATGCTCCTGCGTCACTTGCCGCAGCAATGCTTCGATGGTCTGGCAGCTCTGTCCCGCGGTGGCGAGCGCGGCTTGAGCTGTGGTTTTTTGTTGTCGGACTTGACTGGTCCGCTGCGACAGGGTCTCGACGGCGACGCGCTGGGCGGCAACGTCCTGAGCCAGCCGCTTGCCAGCGTCCTGGAGCCGTTGCACCGCCTCTTCGTGCCGCTGGATTTCGCGCTTGAGGTGGTGTGTTTCCCGCTGGGCGTCGGTGATTTGCTGGTCGAGCACAGCCAGGTCAAGGCGGGCCGCTCGCAACTGGCTGCGGCGAGAAACCAGGCTCGTGGCCGAATGCCGCGGGCCAAAATGTATCCCACCGTGTTCATCCACGAGCTCGCCGGCCAGCGTCACAAATCGCAAACCGGTCGGGGCTCGCTGGCGCAGCGCTAGCGCGTCATCGAGCGAGCCAACAACAAACGTCGTGCCCAGGAGCATTGCCACCAGCCGACCGTGGTCATCGGCATACTGAACCAGCTTGTCGGCCCGCGCGATCACGCGGATCCCCTGGACGATGTCGGCCGACAGCTCAGCACTTGGGCGGGTCGGAACGTCTTCGGCTAAGAAGACCACCCGTCCCGACAGATCGCCGCAAACGGCGAGCAACTCACGGACCTGTTCCGCTTGTCCTTCCACAAGGACCGTTTGAGCGGCGTCGCCCAGGGCCACATCGATCGCAGCCGCGTGCTCCACGGCGACTTGCAGAAAGTCAGCTACAACGCCGCGAACGAGCGACCAAGGATGGACGGCGGTCGCGACGCTCGGCTCGGCGGGAGCGTCGCCCTCCCGACTCCCGACTCCCGATTCCCGACTCCCGATTCCTGATCTCCTGCCGGCCCGGGCCAGGACCTGTTTGACCCCCGCCCCGATTCCTTCCAGCGTTCGCTCGAACTCCTCGAGCACATCATGCCGCTCGGCCACGCCGCGGCGGCGCGAGTGCAATTGGGCCAGGTCCTCGGCTCGTGAGGCGTGCAGGTTGCGGTTCTCGGCCAGTTCGTCCTGGGCCTTTTCCAATTCGCCCTGATGAGCGGCTGTTTCATCGGCCAGCAATTGTTCGCGCTGCCGGGCGGACGCCAACTTCTCGGCCGCCTGGCCTTCGGCAGCAGCCATCTCCGCCAATTGCTGCTGGAGCTTGAGCATCGACTGTCCAGCGCTGGCCAATTGCGACTGGTTCGCTTCGACCTGGCTGGCCAGCGACGCTGCCGCTTGCAACTGGGCCACGTACTCTTTGCGGCGGCTTTCCGCCTCGCGGCGGGCCTGCTCATGACTGCGAGCCAGCTCGACGAATTGGCTTTCCCGCCGCGACACCTCCGCAGCCGAAGCGGAAAGAGCCTGCTGGGCGGCACTCACCTCGGCCTCGGTGCTCGCCAGACGCGAGCGGGTGTCGCCGGCCCGGTCGTTCATGGCCAGGAGGTTCGTACGATGCAGCCGCGACTCTTCTTCCAGCTCGGTAGATCGCGCCCGCTCGTGGGCGATCGTCGATTCGCGCTGCGATAATTGTTGCCGGGCAAACGCGAAGCGGTTTTCACAGTTCCGCAGCTCCTCGGCCGCCGTGGCAACTGACGCCTCCACCTCCAACTGGCTCGCCTCGAGCCGCTGGGCTTCGGCGTCGGCCGATTGAATCTGCCCGACGAGCGCCGCCAGCTCGCTCTCGATGCCGCTGAGCTTTTCGCTGAGCCGCCGCCAATCGACGCGGGCGATTTGCGTTCGCAGCTGCTGGAGTCGCTCACTGTATTCGCGGTAGCGGCGGGCCTTGCCGGCTTGATTCCGCACCGTCTTGAGCCGGTTCTCGACCTCCTCGACGATGTCCGACAGACGCAGCAGGTTCTGCTCGACCCGCTCCAGCCGCCGCTGCGCCTCGACCTTCTTGGCCTTGAAGCGGCTGATGCCGGCGGCCTCCTCGAAAATCGCCCTGCGGTCTCGGGCCGACGCCTGGAGGAGCCGATCGACCTTGCCCTGCTCGATCAGGCTATACGCATCGACGCCGACGCCGGTCCCGCGAAACATGTCGCGGATGTCCTTGAGCCGGGCCGGCTGGCGGTTTATCAGGTACTCGCCTTCCCCGCTGCGAAAGACGCGGCGAGTAATTTGCACTTCCGGAGCGTCGAGCGGGAGCTTGCGGTCGGCGTTGTCGAAGACCAGCGTCGCCTCGGCCGCGTTCATCGGCTTGCGGCCGCTCGTCCCGCTCCCCTTAAAGATGACATCGGCCATTTCCTTGCCGCGGAGGCTTTTGGCCGACTGTTCGCCGAGGACCCATTTGATGGCATCGACGATGTTGCTCTTGCCCGAACCGTTGGGGCCGACGATGACCGTGATCCCTTCCGGCAACTCAAACCGTGCCCGGTCGGCGAAGCTCTTGAAACCACAGAGTTCGAGAGCCTTCAGCATGGTGGGACGGGCAAGGGAGGACGAAGGACCAAATTGAAGTCATTGGTCATTGGTCATTCAGGGCTTCCTTCGTCCTTAGACCTTCGTCACTGGACGCTCGGTTTCGGTTTGGCCAACGGATTGAGTCTATCAAACAGGCCCGGTTTTGGCTGCGTGTATTGGGGTGCAATGTACCCCTCGCCCGGTGTCGCCCGCGACTCGTCGCGCGTCCGCTGGCGGGTTTTTGCCGCCTCCAGACCGTCGGTGAAGAGCTCTGGCGCAGGGGTCGCCGCCCGACGGATTTCGCCCGCCGGCGTTTCGGCTGATGCCTGGGCCACGCCGTCGGTCGCCGGCGGGTTTGGCTCACCGTCATCTGGAGGAGCTTCCGGCAGCGGATCGTCTTCGCGGTAGAACTTGCGGTTGGGCTTGGGCAGCGCCTCGACCGCCAGCCGGGCCTCCAAGCAACCGGCCTTGCGGGCCTCTTGCAAGCACTGGATGACGTCGGCATAGCCGCCGCCAAGCTTGACGATCGTGCGGATCAGCTTGTCGAGTTCGGGCGGGCAAGTCTCGTAATGGGTGTCCTGGCCAGCCTGGAAGCGGCCGACTTTCAGCTCGCCGTTTTCGAGCGTGGTGACCATGATTTCGCGCCCCGCAAACAGGAACTTCGGCGGGCGGATGCGCTGTTCGTGGCCAAAGACGACGATCTCGGGCATGCGCGAGCGGGCGATGTGCACCAGCGGCTCGCCGGTGGTGGGAATGACGTGATAGCGGAACTTTTTGTCGAGCAATTCGCCCTTGGTTGCCGGATCGGCGGCGTTGCGAATCCGCATTGCCCGGAAGGCGCCATAGCGAGTTTCCACGCTCGGCGCGTGCAACAATTCGTTCAGCGCATCGAGGGCCGAAACATGGGTCATGCTCGCCAGGGCGGTGAGCGCGTGCCAGCGGAAGGCCGGTTCGTCGCGTGCCGCCTGGCCGAGCGGGCCGGCTGCTTCGGCCTGGTCGAGGTAAGCGAGGGCTTCAGCAGCGTAAAACCGCACTTCAGGATCGTTCGAACCCGAACCGATTCTGAGAGCCGGAATGCCCTCATTCCCCAAAGCCTCAAGCTGCAAAGCCGCCAGCGGAGCCGTCGCCGGCTCCTGGAGTTTCTTCTCCAGAAGCTGCAAACGCTCGACCCGTTCGACTGGGCTTTCGCGAAGAATGATATTGCGAACGACGCGCAAGTAACGGGCCAGGTTGTGCTTGTAGCGGGGGGAAACGGCCAGCTCGATGTAGTTGTCGCGCTTGGGAACGGCGACGCCTTTTTTGACGCCGGCGTCGAAAGTATGGAAGCGATTGTTGATCGCCGAGCCGATGAGGGTGCTCATGCGGACCGAGGCCCCGTCTTTGGCAATCGCCAGGCCCAGCTGCCGTGTAATCGCCGAGATGCCGCCGCCGAGAACGCGGGCCCGCGTCTGGAGCACCTTGTCGTCGGTCCCATCGAAGACCGCATCGACCGTCAGGTCTCCTTGGGCAAGGCCATCGACGCTGCCGTCATGGACCGAGCCCCCCAGCATGGCAATCTGACGCAGACGGGTTTGCATCAGCCAGCCGCCGCGGAGGCTGGTCGTTTCGCTGCGGGCTGGCACGCGGACCTGCACGTCGAACGTATCCCCCTTTTGCACTGCCGGCGGCAGGTAGGCCGTGCAGAGCACCAGCGAAGTTGTCGGCGAAGCGAGAACTTTGTCAGCGTCGCGGATCTGATGGGTCATCATCTCCGTCTTGAGCCGCTCGCGGGCGTCACCAGCGGGCGGATCGCTGCCGGTGTTGGGCAGGTTCGTCACCAGGGCGACCGATTCGATCTTGAGCCAATTGAGCCCGAAGGGGCGCGTCAGATCGCCGACCAGTTCAAGTTGCTTCACTTCGGCTGGTGCGTCCGCCTCTGGCGACTGGCCGCGCATCAGCGGCGTGGCGCAGCCCGAAAGCGCGGCCGCGCCCCCCGCCAGGCCGGCGACCAGGAACTGACGGCGATCGAGCGCGGAGGTACAAGGAGAGGGCGTCATGCCTGATGAGACTCCGAGGCGGGAGAATGCTGGCGACCGGTCCCTCGGCGCGCGATACTCCCAGGGGCGGCGAACGATACGGGCGGCGCGGCGGGCCGTCAATGGGAATCGGTGCTAGCAAAGCTTTAGAAGCACGCGTCCATCCATGTGAGTGGTCCCGAAGCGACGCCGCGGCTTACCACCCACTACTCACCGCTCACCACTCACTACTCACTCTGCTTCTCCATGAACAAAGCTTTCATCCGCGAACCCGACGCGACGGACGTGCTCTGCCCCAAGTGTGGGGCGGCGGGAACGAACGTCCCGTGGGTCACGATCGAAAGTCATGTTCCCGCCCAGACTCGCCGGCAACTGGCCGCGACGGCATTTTTCTGCGCCACGCCAACGTGCCCGGTCGCGTATTTCGACGCTTTGGAGGCCTTTGTTCTGGCCGACCAGCTTTTGCGGCCTGTATTTCCCAAGGACCCGGCTGCTCCGCTATGCCCATGCTTTGGCCTGACGCGCGAGGATGTCGAGGCCGACGCTGCCGAGGCGGCGCCGCGTCGGATTCGCGAACTACTGGCCAAATCGAAGTCGTCCGCCGCCCAATGCGAAACCGCCTCGCCGACCGGCCGCAACTGCCTGCCGGAAGTGCAGCGGTATTATTTTCGGCTAAAGGGCGGAGTGAGTGGTGAGTAGGTGAGTTGCAACTCAGCCGTTCACTCGCCGGTGGATTAGCGCGACCCCGATTACCAGCCCCGAGCCGACGAGCATCGCCAGCGCCGACGTGACAAGTAGGGCCTGAGGGAGCAGTGCGATCAGCCCGGCTGCCAGGCCGACAACGGCTCCAGTTCCCGCGCCGATAGGAGCCGCCAAGGTGCTGCGGAAGTGCAACAAGCCAACGACCAGCCCCAGGAACAAGCCGCCCAAAAAGCCGGTGGCCAGGGAGATCGAAAGCTGAAAGCCATCGACATGCCCCGCTCCCGCAAGGCGGACCAGCGGCGTAAACCCGGCGACAATCGCCGCGCAGGCCGTCATCAATACAAACAGGCCGGAGAGGGGGAAACCCTTCCGCACCAAATCTTCTTCCGAGGCACCGTTCATTTCTCCCATCGCTAGAGCAACTCCTTAATTTCCTTGCGGTAGCTTGCCGTCGCTGCGATGTGCCAGCTCGCTCAGCACGGGCGGACCGATGGTGTTCGACATGAATCTCAGGCTGCCGTCTCCCATTGCAAATTGAGCGCCGCCGGGGTGCTGGCTGCCGAAGCCGCCTACCCAGAGTGGGCTGCCCGGAGCGGCGACCGCTCCCTTCGGGGCCGCGGCCACCACCTCGGCAGGCACGGCCGGCTCGGCGGGCTTTTCGACGTTGTCGATCTCGGGCACCGCGTCCGGCGGAAGTGAGACCGGGTCGGTCGGTCCACCCGGTTTGGGCAGGCCGGTGGCGAACGTCAGCGAATTGATGCCCGTGCCGGCGTTCCGCAGCGAGGCCCGCGTACCGCTCATCCAAAAGAAGTCCCACGCATCCGGGATCTTTTCGCCGATGAAAATCGTATGCGACGAGCCGTCAGTAACGTCGTCGTAGCGAATCTTGCTGTTGAGAAAGAACACGCCGTTGTCCTTGGCGTCGATCGGCTTCTCGAGATCGTGGTGCACTCCGGCATAGTGGCTGCTCGCGCTGTTCCAGGCCACGCTCGACGGGCAACCCAACGTGCGAATCGCCACGGCCGAGGCCGGGGCGTTTTTCTTGTGATAAACGCTCAGCGACTTGTCGATGGCATTCCACGTGTTCCGCTCTTCGAGGAAGGGCAGAATCTGGATGATCCAGTTGTGGTGATAGCCGATCTGGGCATTGACAATCGGCCCCTTGGCATCGAGCGTGCCTGGGGGATAGTAGCCGTGGGCCATCTCGTAGTTATGCACCGCGATGATGAGCTGGCTGAGGTTGTTGGCACAGCTCGATCGGCGGGCTGCTTCGCGGGCAGCCTGCACGGCTGGCAGGAGCAGGGCGACGAGGACGCCAATAATGGCGATCACGACGAGCAATTCGACCAAGGTAAATGCGGAACGGCGGTTCATGGGAAAGCTCCGTGAGGAGACAGGGTTCAGGGTTCGGGGTTTGGAGTAAGCGGATCTAGGATCGCCAGCCAATTAAATGCATCGCGGAGGCTGTGATTCATGGTGAGGATGCTCCTATTTCTCGTCGAACGAGGACGCGGCGGATTTCGTCCGTCGGATAGACCGCCTCGACGACGACTTTCTTCGTCACAGCCTCAACAGTGATGGTCACCTGGCCGGCGTCGGCAACGCCGGATGCATTTATCGTGACCGGCGCCTGCCAAATCTCACCCTGATAGTTCGAATCGGCTTGCAGCTTCGCGGCAGCCCGCGCGAGTCCTGCCTCGGCGAGCCACTGGGCCTGCAACTGGTCGCCGTAGCGGCGCGCCTGACGGTGACCGGCAACAAGGGCTTGGACAAGTGCCGCCGCCATCAGCGTTACGACCAGCAGGGCGACCATCGCCATGGCCAGCGCGGCCCCGCGAGGCCGGCGAGCAGGGCGCGTCAACGGGCGAGCGGGGGGCGTCAGCCCCCTGAGACATTGGACGAGGTAATTCATGGCGACTTTTCTCTGTTGAGCGTTGAGATCCCAATCACCGCATCGATCGTGGCCGGGCGGACGGGCGTCAAGAATGGCTTGTCGGCGTCTTCTTTCGCGGCAAGCAACATGCGCAGCAGTTTTCCGCCGTACTCCTGGGGTTGCTCAAATCGAATGATGGCAGTGTCCGGCAGGACGAATGCGTCGCGGTGCTCGACGGCGTCGGCGCGGCGAACCTCCCGCCGAAGCCGCGGGCCGTCCGGCGTATAGTGCACGACGCGGCCATCGGGCATTGCCAGTGCACACCCCTCTTCGATCTGACACGACCTGGCGGCATGGACATCGGAGCGGAAGCGGCCGTCCAGACGGGCGAGCGTGGTTTGCTGGGCCAGGTCGCGGCGAATCTGGCGGTCGGTCTTGAAGAGCGCAACAAGCGTCGTGGCGACCGTCCCCAGGACCACGCTGAGAATGCTCATCAAGACCAGCATTTCGACCAGCGACTTGGCGGATCTGCGGCTGTTCATGGCCGGGCCTCCATTGGCGGGTACCTCCAAACTGTGAGCCGCACGGGCTCGACCGGGTCGCCGTCGGGCGAGTTCCAGGTCAGCTCGAGCTGAATCCGTTTGGCGATGGGTGGGCCGGCGTCATCAACAAGAGCCACGCTCAGCCTGGCCGATTGCGCCGCTGCCAGGAGTGGTTCCGCAACCTTGCGCTCGGCGAGTTTTTCAGGTGTGAGCTGGTCCCAGGAAAGCAAGGCAATCTGTTCCGCCTGGTTGGCAAGCTCCTGCGTTGCCAGGCGGCGAACCTCGCTCGTGCGGCGGTGGCCCGCAGCCATGGTCAGCATCTGGATGAGTCCGCCAACTGCCACAGACACGATGAGCAGTGCCATGCTCACTTCCAGAACCGACATGCCGCGCCGGCGAGCGAACGACCTGTGATGATCGATTCGAGTATTCACGGGGCACCTCACGTCAATCCCTGGATGAGCGAAATGAGCGGCAGAAACAAACCCAGCACAAAAAACGCCACCACCAGGGCCAGCAGCACCACCAGAACGGGATACGCGCAGTGCAGGGCCAATTGCAGACGGTAAGACTGGCGGCGAATGGCGCTGTCGGCCATTTCTTCGAGTGCCCAGGCCAGGTTGTCGGCCCGCTCCGCCGCGCCCAGTACCGCAGCGTCCGCGCGCGAAATCAGGCCCGTGGCCGCCAGTGATTCGTTCCATGGCGCGCCGTGTTGAACGCGATCGGCAACGTAGCCCAGCCGCCGAGCGATGTGTTTGATGGGATAACTGTGAGCCAGCAAATCGAAGCCGGCCGCCATTGGCACCTGGCGGCGCACCGCCAGCGCCAGTCCCCGCATCACTAATGCGCCATCGTAGCGCTTGAACAACCGCCAGATTCCGGGCAGATCGCGCGGCGTCCAACCAATGAAGTAAAACGCCCCCCAGATGAGGGTGGCAAAACCGAACAGGTTAATCACGAGCGTGAAGGGCGCGGTCAAGAACCAGCCGTTGTGGATAAACCAATTCGACACGTTGATGACAAGCTTCGTCATCGCCGGCAATTCCAGGCCGAACTCCTGGAACATCTTTTGGAACACGGGCACGATCTTGAGCATGACGAATGTGAGCACGCCAGTGAGAATCAAGATCACGGCCCAGAGGTAGTAGAGACGCGAGATCACCGTGCGAAGCGTGGCGTCGGACTCGGTCGAGTCGTCGAACTGCTGGCGCATGGCTGGGCCGAGCATCCCCAGGGCCTCGCCAACGCGGACAGCCACGCGCATCGGAGTCGCGAGGCGCAGGCGGGCTCTGGTGGCGGCATCCGAGAGGGGCGATCCCTGCTCCAGCGTCTGGGCGAGGACGAGAGCCCGTGAAGCGGTGTCGTCCTGGGTCTCGTCGGCAAAAGCGCGGCATGATTCGGGCAGGGCAACGCCCCGCTGGGCGGCGGCAGCCAGCGTCCAGATGAGCGCCCGGTGCTCGCCACGGCGGTAACGGTCGATCGACATGAGCACGATCACCGCGATCACGATCAAGGCCGGCACCCAGATGACAAGAAAGGCGACCGGCGAGGCCGTGGGGGCGGCCAGACCAATCAGGGCGCCGACCACGGCCAGGATCAAGAGCACCGTGCTCGAAACCGTGAGCAGCACTTTGAGCGGATCGGCGGCAACGAACGTCCGGCGGCCGTACATGATACGGACGGCGATCTTCAGCGCTACGCCAGGCAAGGCCAGAAGCACGAGGTTGAAGACTCCGAGCGATTCGTTCATCGGACCGCCTCTAGGACAATCCCGTGATCAAGTTGACCATCACCGAAGTGACCACGAACACGAGCGACAAGATCATCACGCCCACGACAATGAAGATCAGCGGCGGGATGATCTGTACAATCAGCGTCGAGCGAATCCGCAGCCGACCTTCGAGCATTTCCGCGGCACTCCGCAGGCCATCGGCGAGGACGCCGTTGCCTTGGCCCCAGCGGACGAGCGGCACAATCGACAGGGGGAGCGACCGCTGGTGGATGATCGCCATAAACAGCGGCGTCCCCTTCTCGATGCGGGCGGCCAGATCGCGGCAGAGGACTCCGACATAGGCATCGCGAATCCCTCCGCCTGTCAGGCGCAGGGCCTCGGGAAGCGGGATTTGATGTTCGACCAGTAGCGCCAGGCTCCGGAGCATTTCGGCGACGCCGGTCCAATGCCACGTCCCTCCCACGAGCGGCATCTGGGTGATCGTCCACGACCAGGCGGCCCGCCCGCCTAAGAGCCGCAGCAGGATGAGCGTGGCCGCGATGGCTATGGTCGCGGCGGCGAGCAGCCCGAGTCCGGTTGAGCTGATCCACTGGATGACGTCGAGGTTGAACGGAACGACCATGCCGAATTCCTTCACCATCGACGCCAAGGGGTTCACGATGGTAATCGCGAAGAGGATATAGATGGTGACGGCCAGGAGGAGCGTGATCGCCGGATAGGTGAGGGCGGCGATGACGCGGCGCCAGTGAATCGCGGCTGCCCGGCGGTTCTCGAGCCATTCGGCCAGGACCGACCCGAGGTGACCGGTGCGCTGGGCGGCCAGAATCAGCCCGGACAGATGCGGCGGGAGGCGGCGCGTCGCGCGCGCGATCACGTCGGCCAGCGGCCGACCGCGTTCGATTTCGACGGCCACGCGGCGCAGTCCGCACGCCAAGCGCCACGAATCGGCCTCGTCCGCCGCGGCCCGCAATCCAGCGACAAGCGGCGCGCCGGACTCGCCGAGCTGCGCGACGCGCTCGACCAGCGTTTCGGCCACCGTGGCCGAAAGTGGAGCTTCAGTGCTGGTTGAAGGGAGTGTCACTGGGCGAATGGTTGGGCCAGGCGGCGCATGATGACGATCCACGGACCGAGCGAGATGATCGCGTAGATCAATACGATCGACCCGCCGACAACCACCGTCGAGATCAGCGGGACATAGAGCGTGAGCCATTGTGCGCGGCGCTCGAAATCGTCGCGATAGACCTGGGCAGTGCGGCGGAGCATCGTCGGCAACTGTTGGTCGCGACCGGTGGAAAGCGTCCAAGCCAACAGCGGCGGGAAGCCGGCCGGAGGCTTGCCACCGACTTGACCGCGGCGAATGCGTTCGGCGAGCTGCTTGCCGCTGGCTGCCAGTTGAGGCGAGCCAGAGGCTGCCGAGGCCAAGCACACGGCCTCAGCGAGCGGAACCTCGTTATTCAGCAGTGTGGCCAGGAGCTCGGTCAGGGCCGCCATGCGACCCGCCCGCTGCATCCGCCGCAGCGAACCGACCGCGCCCCACGCCAGCCAAGGGTGCAACTCGACACCCGAGGCGACCAGACCGCTGCGATACCAGGTCCAGGCAGCCAGCAGCACCAGCGCCGCGGGCACGCCGAAGCCGAGCCAGGGCGCCCAGCGGGCGACTTGCGTCGCGGTGGCGTACCAATCGCCGATTGCCGGATCGAATTCTGAGAGCAAGCGGACCATCACCGGCAGGACGTTGACGACGGTGAAGCAGAACAGCAGCCAGGCCACGAGCAGCACGATGAGCGGATAAATGAGGGCAGTCCCCAGCGTCGTGCGCAGATGGCCGATTCGGCGGGCTGTGCGGGCCACATCCTCCATCGCGGCGGGCAAGCGCCCCGCGCGGAGCCCAGCTTCGATGACAGCCCGATAGGCGGGCGGAAACGCAGCGCCCGATTCGGACATGATTTCCGCCAGGTTTTCGCCTTTCTCAAGACGGCTGCCAATGTCGCCGGCCAAATGGCCGACCCGGCCGGGCATGTCGGCGGCCAACTCTCGCAACCCGCGGTCGAGCGGCACGCCGGCGCGCGCCAGGGCCGCAATCTCATCGCTCAGGGCGACCAGTTGGTCCAGCGTGACGGGCCGGGAGATAAGCGTAGCGGGAAGCGACACGTCTGGAGTTTAGACAAAGTGTCTGAAAAGGCAACGACTGCGATTCTACTCCACCGACCCGGCAGAACCAGTATTGAAACCGACCACGCGGCGGATTTCCGCAGGGTCGGTCTGGCCGGACTCGGCCACCTGGCAAGCCCGCTGGAAGATCGTAGTCATTCCCCCGGCTACGGCATGCCGGTGCAATTCGCGGACGTCGCTGCGGGCGAGCACGGCGCGGCCTAACTCCCCTTCCAGCGGAGGCAGCAGCTCGGCCAGGACGAGCCGGCCGCGATAGCCGGTTTGGGAACAGGCTGGACAGCCGGCGGCAATCCGGGCCGATCGAATTGGCAGGCCCAGGAATGGATCGGAAATGAGGAGTGAGCTGACACCCCCGCCCGAATTGCTGGACAAGCCAGCAGTGGCACCCGCTGTGCCTTCACTTGCTGACCGGGCACATTCACAAAGCCGCCGCACGAGCCGCTGATGAAGCACCGCGCGGATGCCGCTGCGGACGAGGTAAGGCTCAATCCCGAGGTCGATGACCCGAGCCAAGCCACTCGCGGCACTTCCGGCGTGAAACGTGCTCATGACGAGGTGACCGGTAAGCGAGGCCTGGAAGGCGGTGGCGGCCGTCTCGGCATCCCGGATTTCGCCAACGAGGATCACTTCCGGATCCTGGCGCATGAGCGACCGCAACCCCGTCGGCAGGTCAAAGCCCGCCGCTGCGTTGACCTGCGACTGGGCGACGCCCTGGAGGGCCATTTCGATCGGGTCCTCCAGCGAGACGATGCTCCGCTGGCCGTGCCAGTGGGCGGCGATGTGCCGCAGGCAGGCATAGGCCGTCGTTGTCTTGCCGCTGCCGGCGGGGCCGGTGATCAAGATCGCTCCGCTGGTTTCGTCGAGCAGGCGTGAGAGTTGCAATTCAATCTCGCTGGGCAAGCGAAGATCGGCGACGCTGAGGAACTGCCGTTCGGCCACGAAGAGCCGCACGACGGCCCGCTCGCCGTAGAGCGTGGGGAATGTGCTGACCCGCATTTCGCAGTCGCCGGCGGCTGCAATGCGCCCCTCTTGGGGAACGTCGGTCTTATACGTGAGTAGCCCGGCAAGCACCTTCAGGCGCGTCACGACATCGGCTGCCTGGCCGCGCGGAAACTCGCCCAAAGGGTGAAGCACACCGTCGATCCGCCAGCGAATGGCCAGGCCCTGCGAAGTCGGTTGCAGGTGAACGTCGCTAGTTGCTCGCTCGCGCGCGCCGGCCAGTAGTATCTCGACGAACTGTGTGGCATAGTCGTGGCTGGCGGCATCGAGACCGCGCAGGCGCGTCGGGAGATCTTCGGTGGGTGCTGGCATAGCGCTGCCATCACTCTAACCAACCGCCTCACTTCAAGCGAACGACCCGAGAATGCCGATTCGGCAAACTTTGCTCAATCGTTAGAGTTTGCCAACCGAAAATAGCAGAGCACCATTAGGTCTGCGCCTGCGCGCGTCTTGAACTCGACGACAGCACGCTCACGCAAGCGTGGGACGTGGCACGCGAACTGTTCGACTCCCGACTTTCGACTCCTGGAATGTCCACCGCCAATCCCATCGTTGCCGCCCGCCCACAAGGGTTCTTTGCCGCGCTGTCGGATTCGTTGGCCGATTGGGGGGGCGTCGTGATCGACAGCGTCACGACAACGGGAGATCTGACGCTATTTTCGCTGAAAGTTTTTTCGTGGCTCATTGCTCGCTTGCCGCGAAGAGAAACGCTGATGCCCAACTTCTATCAGGTCGGCGTACTGAGCTTGCCAGTGATTGCTCTAACCGGCACGTTCATCGGCATGGTGCTGGCGGTGCAGAGCTACTTCACCTTCCGCGACTTGGGCCTGGAAACGCGATTGGGGGCGGTCATTAACATGACGCTCGTCCGCGAACTGGGTCCGGTACTTGCAGCGACGATGCTGGCCGGTCGTGTTGGCTGTGCGATGGCCGCGGAACTGGGGACAATGCGCGTAACCGAGCAAATCGACGCCCTGGAGAGCATGGGCGCCGACCCGATCCACTATCTCGTCGTTCCCCGATTCCTCGCCTGCATCTTCCTGATTCCGACGCTCACGATCATGGCCGACTTCATGGGCGTCGTCGGCGGCTATGTCTATAGCGTGAGCTTTCTCAACATCGACATGCACCACTACTGGTACAACTCCCAGCGGTTCGTGCATTCCTTCGATCTGTTCAGCGGCATTTTCAAGAGCGTCTTTTTCGGCGCGGCAATTGCCCTGGTGAGCTGCTATCGCGGTTTCAATTGCACGCCGGGAGCGGAAGGCGTCGGCCGGGCGGCCACGGCGGCCTTCGTCTGGTCGTTCGTGCTGATTCTGGTCATCGACCTCATGCTGGGGAAAATGATGTACACGGCGTATTACCAGTGGTTTCCGAATGCGTCGAAGCTTTTCTAGAGCGTCATTTGTCATTAGTCACTTGTAAATGCATATGACTAATGACCAATGACAAGTGACAATTGACACGTGGCTGACCGCATCAACCTTTCCGACTCGCCGCTCGTCCAGGTTCGACGCCTCCGCGTTGAATTCGGCCGGCAGACGGTGCTGCGCGATGTGCAGCTCTCCGTCCCCCGCGGGCAGACGCTGGCAATCATCGGTGAGAGCGGCTGCGGCAAGACGGTGTTTTTGAAGACACTGATCGGCCTCATCAAGCCGACCCAAGGGGAGGTCCTGTTCGACGGCCAGAATCTCCAAAACCTGGGGGATAAGGAGCTGGTCCAGCAACGGATTCGCTTTGGCTACCTGTTTCAGAATGCCGCTCTGTTCGACAGCATGACCATCGGCCAGAACGTCGCCTTCCCGCTTCGGCAGCACCGGCAGGTCAACGATGGCCAGATCCAGGAACTGGTCTTGGCCCGGCTGGCCGAAGTGGGCCTTCCGGATTCAGTCGTCGTGAAAAAGCCGGCCGAATTGTCGGGAGGTATGCGCAAGCGCGTAGGCCTGGCCCGCGCGTTGGTCATGAATCCCGAGCTGATGCTCTACGATGAGCCGACGACAGGCCTGGACCCGATCATGAGCGATGTGATCAACGAGCTGATCATGAGCACGCGGCGCACTCACCCCGTGACCAGCATTGTCGTGACTCACGACATGCGGACCGCCCGCAAGGTGGCCGACCGGGTGGTGATGCTCTTCCCGCTTTCCCGGCTGGCGCCCGGCGAGTCACAAATCATTTACGACGGCCCGCCCAGTGAATTGGATAATTGCCACGACCGCCGTGTGCGGCAGTTCATCCATGGCGAAGCGGGAGAGAGATTGATGGAACTCCGCGAATCGAGGACGTCGCTAACCACCTAGACATTTCGCCGCGTCGCTTGCGACGCGCTCCTGTGCTGGCCGCTAGC
>Ga0065705_10001923_pt1 | contig 19106 bp, 17 predicted proteins | sample SwibulcommuniRL2_FD_59092 | JGI IMG/M metagenome (GOLD analysis project Ga0065705, IMG submission 59092) | Bulk soil microbial communities from switchgrass field near Rose Lake, East Lansing, Michigan, USA - RL2 Bulk Soil v2 (version 2) | ecosystem: Environmental > Terrestrial > Soil >...
TCATAAGCCAGGCCGCGCTGAAGCAGTTTCAAAATTTGCTGATCGTCTTCGATTATCAAAATACGCTCATTCATATGATTTGCTCCCTCCAAAATATACCACAACTTGCGTATAGTGTTTGANCGTATCTCCAATTAATTTTGAATTGGATGACAAATTGAGTCTTCTACGAAGCCGAGANATGTTTCCCTTTTCAAAAACGGTCGTGCCCGCAAGAAGATCCCGCTATCTACTTCAAACCCAACTTTGCCTTCAACCAGGATTTTCGGTCACGCGTTGCATCGTCATTGAGTCCATGACCTGCTTCATACCATTTCATTTCTTTTGGATCCCTTGCGGCAGCAAAGAAATCTTCCGCGCGTTCTTTCGGAACGTGGAAATCGTCTGTGGCAAATTGGAAAAACACCTCAGCCGGTGCAAGATTCGGAATATGGACAATTGGGTCGATCTCCGCCATTTGACGGATAAACGCTTCCCGGGGCCCCCCCTCTAATTTTGGTAAATACAGGTACCAGTCCGGAAAGCGAGGCGTGGCGGCCATCAGGACATAATGTGTGGGACGTTGATCCAGACTTCCAGCCAGCACGCCGTACATCCCGCCGAAGTCATGACCAACAAAAGCAAAACGCTTTGAATCCACATTGGGCTGAGATAATAATACATCCATGGCGCGGCGAGTATTCACAACTTCTTCTACAGAATTTTGCGCGTCATCTTCCTGTGTGCGCTTGAGGAAAAAATCTCGATCAGACCATAACGTTTCAATGGAAATACAAACTGCGCCACTCTTCGCCAGTTCCTTGGCTTCCTCTTCAAATTGGGACCGATGTGAACTAAGCGATTCAGGTTCATACCAATGAACATATAAGATGGCAGGATAAGACCCATCTCCTTCAGGTCGGTACAGTTCCGCCACGCGTCGATAGCCAAATGGCGTTTGAATGACTAGTAGCTGACTCACAAGCCCATCCTGTGTTCGACTGACAAGTACTCGCAAGTCTTTTGCTTCGAATTTTTGATAATCATGCATTTGAGGTAACATGGATATTCTCTCCATCCGATTTTGATAAGTGAATTATATAGGAGTTATCCTGCTTGACACGCTCCTGCGGAAGTGTATAATCACGCCCAATAAGACAGCGTGAAGATAAGTAACTGTTCAACCGTTCAGCGAGCCATCGGTCAGTGCGAGATGGTCGGGGAAGCAGCGAAATCCACTTCACCAGGTTGCTCTCGCAGGGATTGATCGTAGTGATGACTTCAGTCATCTTGTAGGCGACTGAAGTCGCTATTACTGTAAATCGTAAGAGAGACGTGAGCGCCCGTTACAGCGCCCTCCAAGGCCGCCATTGGCGGCAAAAGCAGGTGGCACCACGAGACGCCCCCTCGTCCTGCAAATGGACCGGGGGCGTATTCTATTCCGCACTGGAGGTGCAACATGCTAGACCTGAACGTTATCCGTGAAAATCCTGATCTCGTCCGCAAGTCGCTCAAGAACCGTCAGATGGACCCGTCTCCGGTCGATGATATTTTGAGACTGGATGAGAAACGCCGTACTTTGCTCACCCAGGTTGAGGCGCTGAAAGCCGAGCGTAACGTCGTATCCAAAGAAATTGGAAAATTGAAGGATGCTGCTGAACGTGAGCAGAAGATCGCGGCTATGCGCGAAGTAGGCGATAAGATCGCCGCGCTGGATAACGATGTTACTGAGGTTGAGGCCGAGTTGAATGGCTTGATGGCGGCCCTGCCCAATATCCCGGATGAACGGACTCCGATTGGCGCAAGTGAAGATGAAAATGTCGTTCTGCGCACGGTAGGTCAACTCCCTGAATTTGACTTTGAGCCAAAGCCGCATTGGGATCTCGGACCTGCCCTCGGTGTGATTGATTTCGAGCGTGGCACAAAGATCACAGGTTCTCGTTTTTATGTATTGAGCGGACCCGGGGCGCGCCTGCAACGCGCATTAATTGCGTTCATGCTCGATCTTCACATCCGCCAGGGCTATACAGAAAAATATCTTCCTTTCATGGTGAAGTATGAGACTGTCTACGGTGCGGGCCAACTCCCAAAGTTTGCTGATAATCTCTACAAGGATTATGAAGAAGAGTTGTACTTTGTGCCAACCGCGGAAGTTCCGCTCACCGGCCTGCATATGGAAGAGATCGTCGACGAGGCATCCCTGCCTTTTCTATATACTGCCTACACACCCTGTTTCCGCCGTGAAAAGATGAGTGCAGGACGTGATGTGCGTGGCATCAAACGCGGGCATCAATTCGATAAGGTTGAAATGTATATGTATGCTAGGCCCGAAGAGTCAGATGCCCTGCATGAGAAAATGCGTGAAGACGCCGAAGCGACCTGCTCCGCCTTAGGTCTCCCTTACCGGATCAAAAGATTATGCACCGGAGACCTCGGTATTGGTGCAGCCATGACGTATGATGTTGAGGTATGGGCGGCCGGCTGCAATGAATGGCTGGAGGTTTCATCCGTGTCGAACGATCGCGACTTTCAGGCGCGTCGTGCGAATATTAAGTATCGCCCTGCCGATGGAGGCAAGGCTCGCTTCCTGCACACGCTGAATGGATCAGGGCTGGGACTCCCCCGCACATTGATCGCGGTCATGGAAAATAACCAGCAGGAAGATGGCTCAATCGTCGTGCCTGAAGTGCTCCGCCCCTGGATGGGTGGAGTGGATGTGATCAAATAACAAAACCTTGCGAAGCATTAAATCCTTCGCAAGGTTAAACAAGGAGAGCATGACACCAGAGTTTCAACTTTTTTTGCAAGTTGTCCTTGAGACGTTCACGCTTTTTGTATTGCTCGTGGGATTATTGGGTTTGATCGTGCCGGTCTTTCCGGGTCTCACGGTGATGTGGCTGGGAACGTTGGTCTACGCGCTCATTCAAAATGCAGCCGGCCATATGAGCGGTTGGAAGTGGTTCTTGTTCGGCCTCATCACGGTCCTGATGATCATTGGCAATATCGCAGACAATCTGATTATCGCCCGCAAAATGCGCGATAAATATATTCCCTGGAGTTCCATCCTGTGGGCATTTGCAGCAGGGATTGTTGCCAGTCTCTTCTTTACACCGTTGATCGGCTTGGTCGCTGCACCGGCTGGATTATTCCTTGCGGAAAGTAGCCGACTAAAAAACCGCGAGGCCGCCATAGACTCCACAAAGGCTTATATGATCGGATGGGGCTGGGCATTTGGTGTAAGATTTTTGATCGGGTTGATAATGACCGGCTTTTGGATGATCTGGGCGTGGGTGTTATAACGAGGCAAAGGTCAATTGAAAAATCAGGCTTCCGAATTTGGAAGCCTGATTTTTATTTCTTTGCATCCTGGGCAGCTTTAATAATTATCTCTCTAAAATTATCCCCTGCAGCATTATTTTCCAAGCCAATAAAGGCACTAGCACTTTCGTTGCTATCGGTAAATAGTCCACTGACCTCAATTCCAGAATCGGGAACCATCTTTGCAAATGATGTTTGTGCATAATCCTGAACTGTAATATTGATCAACGGCGCGGAAAGCACGGCCGTCTGTGTCTTCGTCTCCTGAACAGCCCATAGGAGCCAGCGTGGTGTCACCGCAGCACCCACCTGCGCTATCTCCGTTCCGCCAAACAAGCCCTTCTTCACCTTTTCAGAATCCGTTTGAATGCATATCAACACATCTGACAGGACCGGCCCGAGATTATGTTGTTCGACATGCTGCTTGATCGCTGAGACCATTTGTGACGGTAAACTTTCAAAAGAGATTTCTTTCGTGACGCGTTTCCAATCAGACATGGATGTTCATCCCACAAAGTTATTTCAATTTTTGAACGACACTCTTTGCCACATCCCTGGGATGTTCGCCATTTAAAACACGCGTCAGCGCTTCCTGCATAAGAGGCCCCAGAACCGCAATCACCGCACTGGAAGGAATCGGGTGTGCCGATTCAAGGATCGCAGTCATCGTCCGATCCCCTTCCGGGATACTCGAGGGACGCATAGGGAGATAACCTGTTTCCCGCGTCCATTCGGTGATGAATTCATCAGCGACCAAGTATTCTGCAAGTTTGACCGCTAATTGCTGGTTTTCCGGATCAGAACCCGCCAGCGCCCAGATCCAACCGGTGGCATAGGAGAAAGGTGTTTCATCCAAACCGGGCAGGGGTGCGATCGCGCCATCTGAAGTTGGATGGTAGTTCAGAATCCAGATCACTCCCTTATTGGCAATTCCGGTCCGGTAAATTTGTAGGGTCTGTGATTCATTGGTCACATTGGCCAGGGAAGCCGGGAAAATCCTTTTTGACCGCCCTTCTTCCACAAGAGTCAACACGCGTGTCAATATTTCCTCATCCAGGGTAGGCAAACCTTGAGGATCCAGAATTCGACCACCGGCTGACGCATAGAGCGACAAACCAACCAATCCATCCGGGTTGCCAGCCGGAAAGACAAACTGTCCCTTGCTGGATAAAACATCCTTCCAGTTTACGATCGTGCCCAGTTCAGGATAATAGATCAATACCATGGCGTCGCCCATGAACGGGAGACCATAGCCTGTATTTTGGATGTGCCCTAATTGTTGAGCATAACCGTACCAGTTCGGATCCTCCAGCGAAGTGGACAGCCCGTCAATAGGATGAAGCAGTCCTTTGAGCGCGGCAGCTTCCAGGTCAGAACGTGAAAGCAGAATCAGATCTGGTAACACGCTCGGCGCGGCCGCGCTGGTAACAGATAGCTCATTTAGGATCTCGCCCTCCGCTTCTTCTTTCTTGAGACGAACTTCTATCTTGAGGCCGGGGTGCTCGGATTCGAATTTTGTCAGCCTTTGAGCAAGCAATTTGGCGGGAGGGTTTTCTGCGGCCGGATCGAATTGGGAAGGCAGCCACACGCGTAAAATGGGTGTATCCTGCTCCACTGGCGGAGTGGTTGTGGCCATTATTATAGGCGTGGAAGTAGATCGTTTGGTGGGAACAGGTGTGGGCGTGGTAAGAGAAGCGAGCAGAGGTCCAAGAGACGCGCACCCCGCACTGAAAAGCAATCCAAAGGAAAGAACAAATCGAAAAATACGCGACATGCTCACAAAGATATTGGCGTCCGCAAAACAGCAGTCAAAAGCTTGACTGAATTTTGCACATCTGAAAAATCCACCATTTCGGATGGTGAATGAACATAACGAACTGGGATGGAAATGCAGCCAGCTGGCACACCGGCCCGCGCAATCTGAATCGCTCGCGCATCCGTGCCCCCGATCAAAAGGACCTCACGCTGATAGGGAATTTTATTTTTCTCAGCCGTTTGAATCATCCACTGCACAACGCGCGGATCCGAAATCATGCCGACATCCTGGATTTTGATACATGGTCCCTTGCCAAGGGCCATTTCCATTTTTAGAGCATTGGGCGTGTCTCCAGTCGGTGTCACGTCCAATGCGATGCCTACATCAGGATCAACACCATAAGCAGAAGTGGCTGCGCCGCGTGTCCCAACTTCCTCCTGGGTCGTGAAGACAAAATACACATCGTGGGGTGTAGATTTGAGGGCGCGCAATGTTTCAATCGCAACCAATACGCCCACGCGGTCATCCATGGATTTTGCGACGAGACGGTTTCCGAACTCGCTATAGGTACGGTCAAACGCGGCAACATCACCAATCTTGACGGAACAATCTTTTTTATTCGCCGCGCCAACATCAATATAGACTTTATCAAGCGTTGGCAAATCGTTGATATTATCCAGGCGGTCAAACCCGATCACGCCCCGGGTTCCATTCAAAAAGCGGACGCGGCCGCCGAGGACATATCTCCTGAATACGCCGCCGATCGGTGCAAAACGGACAAAGCCATTTTCATCTACATGACTGACGATCACACCGATTTCATCCATGTGGGCCGCGATCATAATTTTCTTTGTTTCTTTCGTGACTTTACTCGGATGTTTCCGCGCTACGAGATTGCCAAGCGCATCGACTTTAATTTCATCAGCCAATGATTCCACTTCGCTGCGCACAATTTTGCGAACCTCGTCTTCGTAACCCGATGGCCCGAATGTTTCGGTGAGTGTCTGGAGAAGTTTTTTCACGAATGTCCTTATAAAAACGATTCAAATTAATTCAGTGTCAACGTCTGGCCGTCTGTATAGCCCATCTTGCCATCTCGTTTAAACACCTGCACTTTGCCTTTTCCTTTGACGAGCCATTCGCCATTAAGTTTTCCGATCAGCGCAGTGTTCTCGTCAATGCCAATCATATGTTCATCCTTCTTCAGCTGGCGCTGTAAGCCAAAAACGATTGGCTTCCAAATCCCCGGAATTGCATCGAAGTGCGGGACAATAAAAGTGGCTGGCACGATCCCAAAGCCTTCCTGCGTTCCCGCGAGACGAAAGCTTGGCATCCGTTTGGCGAGGATCATCGCGCCGGCAGAGCAACCGGCGTAGATCGCGCCGCGCTCCCAGGCGCGCTGTGCAGCACTCCAGGCGCGGCTACCCTTCATGGTTTGATACAGATAGCCTGGATCACCGCCCGAAAAATAGATCAGGTCAGCCCCTTCAAGAAAAGCATCCCAATGAGGGTCATTGGCAGAATCCTGATCAATGATCTTCGCCGCGTTGACTTCCGCGCCCAACTCGGTGAAATGCTGAATGCCCATATTTGACCAGCGATTCACGCTACTATCGCCCTCTTTTCCAGCTGCGGTCGGTAGACAGACGACGCGCGGCTTCCGTCCATTTACGTTCAAGCTATCCAGCAGATAACGATCCACATCTTTCATGACCGGCAAATATTCCCCAGAGCCAACCAGATTAATTAATCCATTCATACGCCACCTATAAGAAAAATAAACTATTTATCGAACTGCAATTAATGCAGGTGTGATGCGTTTCAACGCAGCATGCAGTAAATTGATCGTACTCTTCCAATCCTCCACGCGTGAGATGCTGATCGGCGAATGAGTGTAGCGATGAGGCACAGAAACAGAGACGGTTGGGATGCCTGCCAGTGATCGTTGGATCGCTCCCGAATCCGTGCCACCGCCTCCAGGCTGGCGGAATTGATAAGGTATCTTTTCCGCTTCAGCCGTCTCTTGTAGAAAGCGGACCAGCCGCGGATCGTGAAGAGTCGAACCGTCCGCAATATAGATCGCGGGACCAAGACCCAACTTTGTGTTGTAGCTGATATTCTCGCCCTCCTCATACAATGGCAGATCATAGGCAGGGGTCGAGTCAACTGCGATGGCCAGGTCGGGGTTGAAATATTGCGCCGCGACCTTCGCGCCGCGCAATCCGATCTCTTCCTGGACAGAAAATGCCAGGCACAGATCGATGTTTGGGGGTGATTGCTTGAGCAATTCAATTAAGGTTGCCACACCGATTCGATCATCAATAGACTTTGACATAATCGAGGGTCCCACGCGGCGGAACTTTGTGGCGAACCCTGCATAGTCACCCACTTTCGCTTTGCCGGAAAGACCGGTGTCAATCCGCAATGCATCCAAAGGGACTTTGCGGGTGCGTTCGTCCCCATTCATCAAGTGAACAGGCTTTCCACCAATGACCGCGGGCGCACGCTCTTTGCCCACAAGCACCTGCTTCCCAACCAAATGACGGACATCAATTCCGCCGATGGTTTCAAAGCGATAAAGACCTTCGCCATCATCCGCAACGATCATAAAACCGACTTCGTCCATATGTGCATCCAGCATGACGCGCATCCGATTCTCGCTGCGCGTACGGCCAAATTTGGTTGCCAGCACACTGCCCAACGCGTCTACTTTGACCTCATCCGCGTAGGGCTTGACCTCCTCAAGGACGATCTTGCGGACTTCGCCTTCATCGCCCGAAATGGCGATGGCATTGCAGAGCTTTTCAAGAAGTTTTAGCTGGGCATTCCCAAAAGTTGGCATGATTTCCTATGCTAAGCCTGAGAGTCTTATTCTCAAAACAATCCTATGTAATCCAGCGTGAAAACCTATCAGGTTTGATTTATTCCCAAACAATCGTATCCACAAAATTCGCTTCCAGTGAAGAAATGAATTCGGCGAGCAAACGTCCTACCCGCTGAATATCTTTTACCGCGACCGCTTCCACAGGAGTATGCATATAGCGAAGTGGATATTCCACCAGTGCGGTGGGGATCCCCTCCGCGGTGGTTTGTACAGCAAACGCATCCGTGCCGGAGTGAGAGGGCGTCACATCCAGAAACCAGGGGATCTCGAGTCTTTCCGCCAGTTCACTCAATTGTTTATGTAAAAAGGGATGCATGTTCGGACCTATACACAGACCCACTCCTTTTGCAAGAGGAAATGTCTGCCAGCCGTTCGCACCGGGGCCTTTTGCAAACGCGCCATCGACCACAATCGCGATCTGCGGACGCAACTCAAATGCAGAACTGGAGGCTCCCAAGAAAGTGACTTCTTCCTGGACCGTTGCTACTGCCCACACATCCCAGATATGCGGTTTGTTTTGCAATTCCTCCAGGCAAACCGTCAGCGCCGCGATGGAGGCACGATTATCCAGGGAGTGCCCAGAGATCACATCTCCCGCCAATTCCAATGGCTCATTCGCAAACGAAACTAAGTCACCCACATGCACTTTCTTTTCAACATCACGCGGCAGAAGCCCGGTATCCACCAAGAGATAATTGATTGCCAGGACGCCGTCGCCGGCACTCTCGGGTAGAAATCTGGCAGGCGGCATGACAATCACGCTCGGCAATTCCTCGTCACTTCCTGAGGCATGAACAGTTACCTGTGCACCCGGCAGTACACGCACATCAATACCACCGACATTTGTGATATGAAGAAATCCATTCACAATTTTTGATACTCGCAACCCAATAGCATCCATATGTGCCGCGATCATCACAGAAGGACGCGGCAAAACTCCGCGCCCTTTTTTGAGTCCATGCAGTGAACCCACGCGGCTCATACGCGTTTCATCAACCAGCGGACGCCACCTCTCTGCAATAAGATCCGCAACCGGCGTCTCATAACCAGAAAGACCTGAAACAGAGATCAGTGACTTCAGAAATGGAAGGATGTCTGTCATTTATGGAAATGGAGTAGGCGATAAGGTGGGTGGCGTGGAAGTATTCGTGATCGTAGGTGTATTTGTAACGCTCGGCGTCCAGGAAGGCGTGAGCGAAGGAGTCAGCGAGGGCGTCAGGGACGGTGTCAATGTCACGGAAGGCGTAAACGTTGCTGGCACAAATGGAGTCAGGGTAATGGTGCTGGTCTCTGTATTTGTCGGCGTAAGCGTAAAGGTGGGCGTCGTGGATGCGGTACCGGTGACGATCGGTGGCGTTAAGCTGAGAGTCGGGGTTGGAGGTGTGCTCGTCAATGTAAACGTAGCTGTAATGGTTGGAGTTAAGTCTGAGGCTTTGGGCGCTAGCGCCACAGCAATCCAGCCGATGCAATAACAGGGAATCGTCGCAAGCGTGATCGCAAGTAATGCAAGTCGGCGGCGCGCAGTGGCGTCTGAGGCTTCAAACATAACGGTTCGATTATAATCCATCATATATACAGAACATATGTGCAATAAAGGTACAATCGTTAACTTATGATCCCTCTTCAACTACGAATTTCAGGTTTCCTCTCCTATCATGATGCTGTTGAACTTGATTTCACCAAATTCGATCTTGCCTGTATTTCAGGGCACAATGGCGCAGGCAAATCCTCCCTGCTGGATGCGATCACATGGAGTCTGTTCGGAGAAGCGCGCGGGAAAAGCAGTGATGTGCTCAACCTTCGTCAGGATGTAAAAGCTGCCGAAGTGGCGCTCACTTTCCAGCATGAGGACAATACCTATCGCGTGCAACGCACCCTGCCGCGCAACAAAAATACATTGCTGGAATTTCAGGTGCGCACGCAGAATGGATGGAAACCGCTCACCGAAAAGACGACGCGCGAGACTCAGGCACGCATCGAACAAACTCTACGCCTGGATTTCGAAACGTTTGTCAACGCCTCTTTCTTTTTGCAGGGCAGAGCCGATCAGTTTACGCAGCAGAACGCCACGCGACGCAAGGAAGTGCTGAGCAACATCCTGGGTCTCGAAATGTGGGAGGAGTACAAAAACCGCACTGCCGAAAAAAGAAAATCGCTAGAGCGCGAAGTGGATGAGATCGAGGGACGCATTCGTGAAATCGACGCGGAGCTGGCTGAAGAGGATTTACGCAAAGCCAGACTCGCAGAACTTGAATCCAGCCTCAGCCAATTAACGACAGCGCGCACGGCGCATGAATCCATTCTGGAAAATATCAAGCGTAACGCGGCCTTGATCGATGAACAGCGGAAGATGACCGCCATGTTATCCGATAGCCTCGAACGGGCGCGCTCGGCTCATACGGGGCTCGAAGATCGTCTTGCCGACAAACAGGCTGATCATGACTCGTACGCGGATCTCGTTAACCGCGCCAAGGAAATTGAATCCACCTATAAAGCCTGGCAAAAATCCCGCAAGGAACTGGAAGAGTGGGACAGCGTCGCCTCCCAATTCCGCGAGTATGAAAAGGACCGCACCCCCCTGCTGGAACAGATCGCTGTGGAGAAAGCAAAATTGGAGGCAGAGCAACGCTCCTTGTTGGCTGAAGAAGAAACGATCCACGATCAAAAATCAGTCATTGGCGAACTCCAAAACGATATCAAAAAATCTGAAAGCCTGTTGAAAGAAGCGGAAGAAAAAATTGCCAGGCGTATTGACTTGGAAAACGAAAGAAATTCGGCGCGCGAACGCCAGGCAGAATTGAAAGCAGAAAACGAGGCACTCAAAGCGGATATGAATGAGCTCAAGGAACGCCTTGATTCGCTCAAAGCCGCGGAGGGTGCCACCTGTCCATTATGCGGACAGGAACTGAGCGCAGAACATCGAGAAAATACGCTCACACAACTGGAGAGCGAGGGCAAACAAAAAGGGGATCGTTTTCGAGCCAACCAGGCAGAATCCGCAGACCTCGTCCGGCAAGTCACGGATTTCGAATCACAAATTGTCAAACTTAGCTCCGCTGAAAATGAACGCCTGCGCTATGTAAGTGAAATCTCCCAGTTCACTGAACGGCTGGAAAATTTGCGAACCGTGGCGAAAGAATGGGAATCTGCTGGCAAGAAGCGCCTCAAGGAAGTGGAAAAGATTTTAGAGACTGGCAAATATGCGGTAGATGAACAAAAGCAGCTAACAAAGTTGGATAAAGAATTGGAAAAACTCGGCTACGATATTGCCGCACATGAGGATGCCCGCGAAAAAGAGATCGAACTACGAGCCGTCGAGGAGGAACACGCCAGCTTGAAATCTGCCAAAGAGGTCAGCAGGCAAATCGAAAGCGAAATCACAAATCTCAAAGCCGAGATTAAGAAGCGTCAATCTGAAATCGAAGTGTTGGACTCTGATTACGAAACCGCACGCGCGAGCCTGGAAGCCGCCCAGGCAGGCGCGCCTGATCTCGATGACGCAGAACGGGAATTGTTCCGTTTGCGAGAAGCGGAGAATAAGACACGCAGTGAGTTAGGCGGCGCGCAACAAAGAGTGGATGTCCTGGATACCCAACGCGCCCGCAAAGGAACTTTTGAAAAGGCGTGTGATGAGATTCAAAAACAGATTGGACGATATAGGACGCTCGAACGCGCATTTGGGAAGGATGGTGTCCCCGCCCTATTGATCGAACAAGCATTACCTCAGATCGAAGACAAGGCCAACGAACTGCTCGACCGTCTATCGGATGGACAAATGTCGATTCGGTTCGCTACGCAAACTGAATACAAAGACAAGAAGCGCGATGATTTGAGAGAAACACTCGAGATTCAAATCAGCGACGCAGCCGGGATACGCAATTATGAAATGTACTCGGGTGGTGAAGCCTTCCGCGTCAACTTCGCGATTCGGCTGGCACTGTCCAAAATCCTTGCGCAGCGCAAAGGGGCGCGCTTGCAAACGCTGGTCATCGACGAAGGTTTCGGTTCGCAGGATACACAGGGACGCCAGCGATTGATCGAAGCCATCAATTTAGTGAAAAATGATTTTGCCAAGATCCTCGTCATCACCCATCTCGATGAACTCAAGGATGCCTTTCCCACACGCATTGAAGTCGAAAAGACCGATCGCGGTTCCACACTTCATGTGAGTTAATTTGCTCCAGCCGCCGTCCTCGGCGGCGATCCCTGGAAAACAGAAGTTTATGATCTATTTTTACATTTCCACCGCAATTTTCATTGGCGGGATATTCATTGTTTACTGGCTTCACAATCAATATCATCTCGATATTGTCGTTACGCCTACACCTCCTCCAACGAACGCTCCATTGATCTCTGCCTGTGTTCCAGCGCGCAATGAAGAAAGAAATATTCGCGCCTGTGTCGAATCCATTCTGGCTCAGGATTATCCCAACTTCGAAGTGATTATTTTGGAAGATCGCTCCACCGACGCGACCGGTGAGATTCTTCGCAGCCTAGCTGCTCAGAATGACAAACTGAAAGTCATCAATGGCTCGGATCTGCCAAAAGGCTGGGCTGGAAAACCCCATGCCTTGTTCCAAGCCTCCAAAGCGGCACGCGGCGAGTGGCTTTGCTTCGTCGATGCGGATACCTTTCTATCCCCCACTACTCTATCTGCCTGCTATGCAAAAGCCATCGAAACGGATGCAGCTATGTTCACGATCATGACCTTTCAAATCATGGGTTCATTTTGGGAAAAGGTTGTGATGCCTATCGTGATGACCGCGCTTTCGGTTGGATTTTCACCGCGTAAGGTCAATGACCCAAAGAGCAGGGATGCCATTGCAAATGGACAATTTATCTTAATTAAGCGCTCCGTGTACGATGCCATCGGCGGGCATGAAAGTGTAAAGGATCAGATCGTGGAGGATAAGGCTATTTCGGAGCAAGTCAAATGGAATGGTTATCGATTGATCGTTGCCAATGGCTATTCGATCGTAAAAACACGTATGTATACCTCCCTGCCCGAGATGTGGGAGGGCTGGACAAAGAATATTTATCTTGGCTTGAGTGATCGCCCCTCGCTCATGCTGCTGGGTGCATTTGGCGCATTCATCTTGTTGGTTGTCGCACTTTTTCTGCCTCTGTGGCCTCTGCTTGGAATTTTCTGGTATCTGCAAGGCGGTAGCTGGCTGGCGTTGGCGGTTATTTTCGAATCCTTGATCCTTTGGACGATTGTGATTTATGTACGGGCACGAGTAGCGATTGGCATGGGAATTTCTGCCTGGTATGCATTTACCCTGTCTCTTGGCGCGGCAGTATTTGCTGCAATGATGATCACCTCTACATGGAAAGTTATTTCGGGAGAAGGGGTTACCTGGAAGGGGCGGATTTACACGCAGAAATAGCCAAAGGCAGATTCATTGCCCATCGAAGCGAGCTAAGCGTCAGGTGGGCAAGAAACGCGACATCTCAATGGGGAATTAATGCAATTTTAAGATTCTATGCTAAAATGTGATAAAAGTCACAATACAATTTAATAAGTACTTGTAGATTAAGTCCACTTTGATTTCCCTTGAGGATTGTCCATGTCCAAACTCCCATTCATCGTCGCAATAACGGCCGCGGTCATCGCCCTGGGATTTTTTGTTTATGTAACGGACGCGCCCGCCTATGGGGGTAGCACATCAGCAACCTGTGCCAATTGCCACGTGATGGATTCACAATACGAAAATTGGTATCACGCGCCACACGAGAAAGTCACTCAGTGCGTAGATTGTCACCTGCCCCATGAAAACGTGGTCGCCTATTATCTCGAAAAGGGTCGCCAGGGCGCCAAAGATGTCTACGCGTTTACAACGGGGAATATTCCAGTTGCGATCCGAGCCAGTGACCGCTCCAAAAGCATTATTCAATCAAATTGTTTGCGCTGTCACCAAGACAAAGTTGAATCCATTGTGATGGGCGCGCAACCCTTTGACCGCAACTGCTGGGAGTGTCATCGCAATGTGGCCCATGGTACACGCGGTGCTTCGGCAATCCCCTTTCAAGACTCAGCCATCTATCCCGCCAAGTAAATCTCTAGCAAGGAGAATACAGCAATGAAGAAATACATGACTCTTATTCTGACCGGTACTATTGTGCTACTGGCAGTTGTATTGGTTGGCGTATTGACATTCGTGAAGAACCAGCCGCCTCAACAACGCGCCTTCCAGCCAGTGGTCGACATCAAACCCATGGAACCTGATTCATCGATCTGGGGACAAAACTTCCCCAATCAATGGTCAAGCCTTCAAAAGACCTCGAGTAATAATGTTGACACAACATATGGCGGATCCTCTCAATTCTCGTGGCTCAAACGCGACCCGCGCCAGGTAATCCTGTTTGCAGGCTATCCCTTCAGCAAAGATTATAACGATGACCGCGGTCATGCCAATGCGCTTACAGATGTGCAGAAGACAAAACGCCTCAATCTGAGCCATGATGATGAAACCAAGACCACGCACGCCACCTGCTATTCCTGCAAATCTTCAAATAATCCGTCCCTTTGGGCAGAGATGGGTATGGCAGCGTACGACAAGATGTTCTTTGATCAGATGACGCCGCGCCTCGATTATTCCATCGGCTGTGCCAACTGCCACGAGGCTGGGACCATGCGATTGATTGTCACCAACCCTGCGCTGGAGGAAGCACTCAAAGCGCAAGGAAAGGATTGGCGTACATTCACGCGTCAGGAAATGCGCACAGTGGTTTGCGCCAATTGCCACGTGGAATATTATTTCAAAGGCGATGGGAAATATCTCACCTTCCCTTGGGCAGAGGGCACAAACATCGATCAGATCATTTCTTATTATGAGGAATCTGGCTTCAAGGACTGGGAATATCCAGACACAAAGACTCCCATGCTCAAGGCACAGCACCCTGAGTACGAATTCTTCACCGCAGACAGCACACACTTCAAAGCTGGCGTTGCCTGTGCGGACTGCCACATGCCGTACGTGAGCGAAGGCGCAGCCAAATATTCATCACACGATGTACACAGTCCGTTGCTGAATCCGGAAGCTGCCTGCGGTCAATGCCACACGGATACTGAATACGTGATCCGCCGTGTGAACTTGATCCAGGATCAGGTCGCGACGACCAAGCAAAGCACAGAAGATGCGATCATCGACGCGATCAATGCCATTAAGGGCGCGGCTGCCAATCCGAACGCAGATACAGCCTTGCTCGACCAGGCCCGCAATTTGCACCGCAAAGCACAGTTCATGTGGGACTTTGTCTCCGCTGAAAACAGTACGGGTTTCCACAACCCTGAATATGCGTTAAAAATTTTGGCAGAATCCACCAACCTGGCGCGCCAGGCACAAATGCTGGCTGCACAGTCTGTCAACGACATGTCGTTGCTCACCACAGGCACCTATTACCAAACAACGCAACAATAAGAAAACGTATGAATAAAAAGACGCTGCTCGCTCGAGCAGCGTCTTTTTATTGGTGTTCATGGGGAACTTTTTAGCTGATGGATTCGTCAATTGCGGGAAAAGGAGAAACAATGAAAAAACTAATTCTTATTGTTATGGCGTTCCTCCTGGCTGCGTGTGCTTCTGCCAATGCCTTGGGAAGCCAATCTGAGATCGACCAAAACCAGGGAAAATGGCAGAATGCCGATATTTCCCACTATCGCTACGACTTGTCCATTAGCTGTTTCTGTGTATTCACTCAGGATATGCCGCTGACGATCGAAGTGCAGGAAGGTAAAGTTATTTCGATGGAGTATAAAAATGGGAACGAGATCGACTCATCCCTTCTCGAACTTTTCCAAAAATATGCATCGATTGACCGTATCTTTACGGAGCTTAAAGCAGACCTGAATGGCGCGGCGGATGAAGTCATCGCAAAGTATGATCCGACCTATGGTTTCCCCACCGAGGTTACGATTGATGTCGAGAAGCAAGCGACCGATGATGAGCTGTACCTGACCCTGTCAAATTTTGAAAAACTTCCTTAATGGGAATAAGCAAAGACTACAAAAGAACAAAAAGCGGATGTTTGAAACATCCGCTTTTTGTTGCTTATATATTGCCTAAATCGCCTAATAAAACCTGATCTGCACCGCGATCAATTTCCCAGGGATACATGATAAATGCATCGGTGACCGCCGCGAAATAATCCGGGCGGGTGCGACCAAACAGGTTGCGATACGGATTGAAATGCAATACACAGGTTTCCGGAAAGCCACCCGCCGCCGAGACACGATTCTTAACTGCGGTGATCGTGCGCCCTGAACCCCAAACATCATCCACGATGAGGGTGGGCCGGCCGCGCAGCTTGTCATCCGCAGGGAATTGAATGAACTGCGGCCAGGCGATCAACTTGGCTTTTTCACTGGCAGATTGCGCAGGAAAATCCACTGCAGCGGTCAGGATGTGGGTGATATCCATGGCTTCGGCGAGCATTCCGCCAGGAATGACTCCACCGCGTGTGATCATGACCATCGCGGTGAATTCGCGGCGAAATTGCGGGATGAGGTGTTCAATGAGACGATCCACTTCATCCCATGTGACCATTTCACGGCGAGGTTCTTTTGGTCGTTGTGGTTGCATGCGGACTCTTATTTTCCAGTCTTGCAAACGTTTGGAACTTTCGCAAGACTTTTCATGAGATTATCCCAGCACCGCTGCCAAGGGCGCGGGAGCAGTGACTCGAATTTGCTGACCTGCTGTTTGGGCAACTTCAACGTTGCGCGCCCAGAGATACAGGCAGGTGTGATAAGCCGTCGAAGTATACGTACTGATGACGCTGGCTACCGTCGTGAACATCAGAAAAATCAAAACACCAAGACCTATTCCAACAATCAGGCCAGGGGTCCCAGTGCCAAGAACGGCAATAATACCGTAACCAACACCAAACCCAAGTATAGCGCCACCAACGCCTAATACAAAGCCAATCAGCCCTGTGACGGTCCGTACGCCGACCGTGCTGATCCCAACGAGCAATAAATTATCCCGGACGATCTGTGCGACGCGTTTCGCGCCATCTGGAAGATTGATATCTTCAATGACCATCGCGGGCAGGATCAGGAATGAGGCTTCCGTCCAAAGGACTTCCAATAAACCGGCCGCGGCACTGACGAGACCTGCGGCGATCCCTCCACCTCTCCGGTTTCTCTGGGCAGCATTTTTGAGCACATTGACAACGGTGGATACGGCGGCGAGCGTAACCAGATCAAAAAAGTCGCGGCGCACAACAGACCATGCGGTACTCATCTTTCCATCGCCTTGTGTAAGGTATTCATAGATCAAATATACCGTCATGCCTGAGAATATATAGGAGACGACAAAATTCAGGAAGACCAAAAACGCTCCCATGATAGCCAACACAAATTGACCGAACCGTCCAGCCTCGCCCAGAAAAATGGCAACGAGGATAATGGGAATTGCGCCAATCACCGAGATGAGCGTGCCAACGATCAATGCATAAATGGATGGCTTGATCAAATCCTTATCTTTGAATGCCATCTGCCAGGCTTGCTGAAGGAATGACCAGCCGCGGGAAAAAGATTGCATGGATGTATTCTCCTATGAATTGTCACCTTGATAGAGATTCTTCGCTGCGCTCAGAATAACATGCCAGAAACTAAATCGATTATAGCAAACTTATGGGATCTGCTTCAACCCGCCAGTCCACCAATCGTCGTCTTATGGCCTCATCCTTCAACACAGATACAGGGTCAGGTCCGCGCAGGATGATCTGCCAGCGATAGTATCCACCCATCCTGGCAAAGAAAGATGGAACGGGGCCAATCATCGTGGTTTGTTTCCAATTTCCAGAGACCAGTAGTTCTCCCAGTTTGCCTGCCAGTTTCTGGGCCTCTGCCCGCGCGGTAGACGCATCCTGATTTCGATATTCGAGCCTTACCAAACGCGAGAAAGGCGGATAACCCAAACGCTTGCGTTGCTCCAGTTCATATTGATAAAAACCTTTCACATCATGCCCCGCCGCAGATTGGATGACTTGATTCGCAGGATCAAATGTTTGCAGGACAACTTTCCCACCGCGCTCGCTACGACCCGCGCGTCCTGCCACTTGGGTTAACACTTGGAAGACGCGTTCTCCTGCGAATGGATCTGGCAAATACAGACCCACGTCCGCCAGCACAATGCCCACCAGAGTTACTAATGGAAGGTCGAGTCCTTTTGCCAGCATTTGCGTGCCGATCAACACGTCGGCGCGATGCGCGGCGAAATGAGTGAGGATCATTTCATGAGAGTGTTTTTCGCGCGTCGTCTCCCAATCCCAGCGCAAGGGACGCACATGTGGGAACAATATACTCAATTCCTTTTCCACTCGTTCGCTGCCCAACCCATATTCACGGATTTGCGTTCCACCACACGAGGGACAAGTATGCGGCTTGCCTCGCTCGTATCCGCAGTGATGACAGAGCAATCGTTCCTTTTCTTCGATGTGAAGTGTCAATGGCGTATCGCAATTTGGACAGCGCAGGACGTGTCCACAGTCTCGGCAAAAGATGTAGGTAGCAGTGCCGCGTCGGTTCAAAAACAGGATCGCCTGTTCACCGCGCTCAAGCGTGGACTCAAGTTCCTTAAGCAGGAACCGGCTGAAGATCCCGCGTTGACCGGCTTTCAGTTCATCCCGCATATCCACAACCTGGACGGGAGGCAATCCCGCTTCGAAGATGCGGCGCGGCAATTCGAGTCGCTTCACATCTCGGACGTCCGCTTGATATCGTTGCACAACCGTGGGAGTTGCGCTCCCAAGGATACAGACTGCGCCCGCCAGTCGCGCATAAGTTTGAGCCGCGGTCACGGCGTGATAAAACGGTGGATCGGCCTGATAGTAGGAGGAGTCGTGGCATTCATCCGCAACGATCAAACCGATATTTGGCAAAGGGGAAAATAAGGCGCTGCGCGCACCGATAACGATTTTCAGCAAACCCGCCCGGGCACGCCGCCAGGTGTCATAGCGTTCCCCCTCCGACAATTTCGAATGGACCAGTCCAACCTGACCCGGGAAGCGACTTAGAAAACGATAAACGGTTTGCGGTGTGAGCGCAATCTCAGGGACGAGAATGATCGCCTGCTTTCCGCGCTGGATGACTTCTTCCGTCGCCCGCAAATAAATTTCTGTCTTGCCCGAACCGGTCACGCCTTCGAGGAGAAACGGTTGACG
>Ga0065705_10002107_pt1 | contig 19101 bp, 15 predicted proteins | sample SwibulcommuniRL2_FD_59092 | JGI IMG/M metagenome (GOLD analysis project Ga0065705, IMG submission 59092) | Bulk soil microbial communities from switchgrass field near Rose Lake, East Lansing, Michigan, USA - RL2 Bulk Soil v2 (version 2) | ecosystem: Environmental > Terrestrial > Soil >...
CCCAGCCGGTCCGCATGACGTAGTAGCCGCTCGACTCGAGCGCGTGCGACGTGCCGTGCGGGGTCTCCTCCCTGACAGCTTCATGTGCGATCCAGCCGCCGTCTCCGACGAGCCATCCGGCATCGGCGGGAAGCGCGCCGCCAATCTTCTTGAAGTCGCCTCTGCCGAAGAGGGCCGCACCGAGCCCGAGGAACATCCTGAAATCCCAGAGATCGGGCTGTACGAAGGAAAACGCCTTACCTTCGTCGGCATCGCCAATCATGGGCGTCGACCCGTCGGGCCGCGTCATGTGCATCGAGAACTCGAGAGCCTTCTCCAGCGTCGACCACAGCCGTCCGCCCGATTCGCCCGATGTGCGGCGCCGCACCAGCAGCGCGTGCAGATGAAATCCGAGCGTGAAGTGGTGATAGCCGGTGGCCTGCTCGACCGTGCCCCCATCCTCGTGATACTGCTTCGGCATTTCCGATTCGAGGATCGCCCATCCGCGCTCGCGCCAGCGCGCGGCACGCCGCAGCGACGGAAGCAGGCTGCCGATCACGAACAGTGCCGTGGCCTCGCCGATGAGGTGGTTGTACGGGCTGAAGTAGAACGACAGGTGCCGTTCGATGTAGCGCGCGTGCTGCGACAGCGAGCCGAGAATCTTCCGGCGCAGCGCCGGGGTAAGCGACGGGGACCCCTCGAAGAGCGCGCATGCCCAGCACCAGGCGAGACTCCGCACCGCGACTTCCAGCGCGCTCGTCCAGTTAATGCCCACGTTGCAGGGGTTGGCCTCGACCCAGTTGTCGATCAGCGCGAGACCTGCCGACGCGTACTTCTCATCGTTGGTCAGGCGGTAGGCCTTGCCGAGGACGGGCAGAAACTGATGGCGGTTCAGCTCCCAGACGTACTTCACGTCGCCGTTACCGCTGTTGCCGTCGAAGATGCGCACGCGCGTATGAAATTCAGCCGGCCATTTCCTGCCCGATACCGGATCGGCCTGCCACTCGACCGACGGCCCGAACCGCGCGACCATGCCGAACAGCTCGAACTCGTGCCGGCACAGCGCATCGGCCGCCTTGACGATCCCGGCGACGTACTCCTGGTGGCCCGCTCGCAGCCGCGAAACGACCGTCTGCTGGTCGTCTCGCTCGATCCAGGGATCGATGAACGACTGGTCGTTTGTGTTCTCCGGCAAATCCGCATCGACGATCTTGTCGAGGCCAAACAGGTGCCCGGCCTCCTCACCGAACTGGGTGAAGGCGTACCGCGCGCGCGCGCGGACCTCGTGCGGGCTCATTCTGCGAAGCTTGCGAAGCAGGTCACGTTTCATCAGCGTGTCGTCAACGGAAGCGCCGCGCGAGCGTGCCGAGCATCGGCACCCGCTCGGTGACGGGAACAAGGTCTCCGGCGAACTCGGTGAAGAGCCGCGTGACGTGCTCGTCGCGCATCAGCGCGACGGCGGTGAGATACGCCATCGATCCAATCGAAAGAGAGATGGCGAGCACAGCGAACGCGTTCAAGCCGATCGACAGCGTCCAGGCCTGGCTGGCGCGCTCGACCACCGCCATCAGCGCGGCGGCTGCAAACGGAATACTCTGTGGCTTCAGGACATCGGCAATCGGCCGAAGCAGGCCGAGCCGGTGGACCTGCCAGATGCCCGAGATGAGCCCGATCATCGCCACGATCGCGACAACGGCGGCAACGCCCGGCAATCCCCATCTGACGCCGATGAACGAGCCACCCAGGGTGAGCATTGCCATGACCATGCGCCGCTTCACCTCGGTCTTCGACGATCCTGTGACGAACGTCGCCATGATCATCACCTGGAGGATCAGGCGGGGGATCCCGGCGAGGCAGAGAACCTGAAAGGGCAGTACGGCCGGCGCCCACTGGCTGCCGAACAGCACGTGAATCACCTGCGGCGCCAGCACGATGAGGCTGAGGAACACGGGGTAGCTGATGAGCGATACCGTCAAAATGGTGCGGCGAACGGCGGCACGAAAGCGCCCCTGTTCGTTGCGGATGCGGGCGAAGACGGGAAAGAGCACGCGCTGCGTGCGCTTACCGAGATCCCGCATCGGACGGTTCATCAGGCTCTGGCCTTTTTCGAAATAGCCCAGCGCGGCCGTGCCCAGCACCTTGCCGATGACGAAGTTCGAGGCGCGATCGGCCGCATCGGTCAGGAACTCGGAGAGCGAGACGCCAGCCCCGAAGCCGAACATCTCCCTGAACGCGGTACGCGTCACCTTCAGACTGGGCCGCCACCCGGAGGCTTTCACCAGGTAGATATTGCTAATCAGCGCGCCCGACAGTGCGCCGTAGACAAGACTCCATACGCCGAAGCCGAAGAAGGCGAGCACCACCGACACGCAGACGTCCACGAACGCGTCCATCACATTGGAGATCGACAGCATCCGAAAGCCACGCCCTCGCCGCAGGGTGGCCGACGGACAGCCGCCGATGACCCTGATGAGGAAGTTGGTGGACGAGACGGCCATCACGCTGCCGACGAGCGGGTTGCCGAAATAGGCACCGACGTACGGCGAGATCGACAACAGCGCCAGAAACACCAGGCTGTTGATCACGAGCTGCGTGACGAACAACGTGGCGTAATGGTCGGGCCTGACGTCGTCGCGCTGGATGATGGCCATCCCGAAGCTCAGGTTCGAGATGCTTCCAGACACACCCGTGAAGATCACCGATAAACCGAGGATCCCGAAGTCAGTCGGGGAGAGAAGGCGTGCGAGCGCGATGCCCGCCACGAACTTGCAGAACTGGACACCCCCACGCTCGAGGATGCCCCAGATCATTCCCGACTTGACGTCCTTGTTGAAGTTCTGGCTCATGTGATGGTTTAGTTGGGTGCCAGCATGAAGCGCTCGACCTCGAGCGCGAAGACGAGGTCCTCGACGCGTTCCTGCACCTGCACGCGCTTGATCGCGTAGAGATTGCATCCCGCCGTCGCGAACCCGTTGCGTGACGTGGTCGCGGCGGCGAAGCCCGCGCGCGCGACCACCTTTTCCAGTTCGGGCGTGAAGTACGACTCGGCGCCGCCGTTCGGATACGAGAACATCGTGACCTCGCGGCCGATCTTCTCTTCCAGAAGCCGCTTCGAGCCCGTGATCTCGGCGGTGGCATCGACGATGCCCGCGCTCGGCAGATTCGGGTGGGTCATCGTGTGGGCACCGATCGTCATGCCGAGGTCCTTCATCGTGTTGACCTCGTCCCACGTCAGCATGATTTTCGGTATCTTCACGTCGCCTGCGAGTGCCCGCAGCTGCTCGCGCAGCTTCTCGCGCACCGGGATCGGATGCGCCTTGAACAGACGTGTGATCTGCAGGAGCGACGCCGCACGTTCAGAAGGCGTCGAGCAGGGAAGGTGCAACTGCCCGCCTGGCGGGTCGAGCGTGAACGCGTCGCCCGGGATTGCCTTGACGAGATACCGGATCTCCGACACCCAGAACGGCTCGACCCCATCGATACAGGCCGCCGTCATATAGAACGTTCCCGACGCGCCGTACTTGTTCAGCGTGCGCGCGGCCGCCAGATTGTCGGCGTAGCCGTCGTCGAATGTGAGCGCGACGGCGTTCGACGGCACCGGCCGGTTCTCGCGCAGGCGAGCCACGATTTCCGGGAGCGGAAGCACCTCGTAGCTCGATGCGAGATAGGCGACGTGCCGCTCGAAGCCCGAGGGCGTGACGCACAAATGCGGGTCGGCGTAGCCGTACCCTTCGGGCCCACAGACCGCGTGATAACGCAGAATCGCGATGTTGCGGCTCGGGCGGACCTTTCGAAGCGTCCAGAAGACACCACCGCGGTACGCCATCGTCTTGCCCGCGGGAGATGCCGATCGCCGCAGCCGGCCAATGACCGACTGGAGAAACCCCTTGAGGCCGATCGCGCGTTTGCCGGACTTGGCGGTCTCTCGCGGGGTCGACCACGTGCCCTCGACGCGTCCGAAGGTGCCCTTCAGGACGCCGACGAGCGAGGCGGCCTGGATAATCGAGAAATAGCCGGCGAGCGCGGCGACGCGGCGAGTGGGCCTGAAGGCGATGGCGCCGCTTGCGGCGACACCCGCCGCGGCGAGCGACCAGCTGTTGCCGGCCTCGAAGATCATGCCCACCAGGCCGGCCGCGGCCGTTGCCACGAACCCTCCGGTGAGCCACCGCAGCATCTTGTGTGACACGAGCGAAAACGCAAACCAACCCGTGCGGAATGGGTTGAGCACGCCGGGAGCCTGGAACACCGCTCGCCAGCTGCGGCTCACGATCCGTACCCGCCGGCGGTACTCGCGCGCGGGCGTTCCGGCGGTGTCTTCGTAGCAGATCGCTTCGGGCTCGTAGACGCCGCGCCATCCCGCGCTGACGATCTGCAATGGGTTCAGAAAATCGTTGATCGCCGTCGGCGGCAGCGTCTGCCACAGGAACGCCCGGATCGCGTAGATCGCGCCGTCGCCGCCAACCATGGAGCCCAGCGACGTCTCGAGCTTCTTGATTGAGATTTCGTAGTCCCAGTACGTGCGTTCTCCGGCGTCCGCCGCCGTCTTGCCTCCTTCAACGTACCTGGCCTCTCCCGTGACGTACCCCACCTGTGGGTCGGCGAAGTTGCGCACGAGCATCTTCAACGCGTTTCGCTCGTACACCGCGTTGGCATCCGAGAACACGACGATGTCGCCACGAAGGGTCGGCACCGTTCGATTCAGTCCGGCGGTCTTGCCCGCGCGCTCCGGTTGCCGCGCGACGCGAACGCCATGCGTGGCGGCGAACTCCGCTGCAATGGCATCGGTGCGATCGGTCGAGGCGTCAGAAATCACCACGACCTCGAACCGGTCGCGCGGATAGTCGAGCGCGACGGTGTTCTCGAGCTTGCGGCGTATGACATCGGCTTCGTTGTAGGCGGAGATGACGAAGCTGACCGATGGAAGCTCGTCTCCACGCCGGACGGGCCGTGCCCCTCGCACCCGCACGATGAGGGCGAGCAGCAGGGGATAGCCCGCGTAGATGAAGACGAGAATCGCCAGTGACAGCGTTGCTAATGTCGCCATATCGTCGTCACGGAATATTGCGCACCACGAGCGGACCGACGGCACGGGTCACCGGTACGGGGAGGTGACGCCAGAGCTCGATCGCCCACTGCACGCGCGGATTTTGAGGACTCAGATCGGGCAGCTCGTCATCGCCCGATGCCAGCCAGTATTCCCAGGTCAACCCATGCGGCTGGGCTCCCCACTGCCGCTTGAAGTCGTAGGTACCCGCTCCCGGAGTGGAGCGGCCGAAATCGAAGTTGCGCAAGCCGCGGCCGGCGGCGAACTTCAGCATTTCCCAGTAGAGCAGGGTGTTGGGGCACATCGGGTTGAAGCTGCGCAGCGCCGAGGCCGACGGGACCTCCATCGTGTCGCCGTGCCAGAACACGTACGATGCGGCAATCGGCTGGTCACCGTGCCAGACGCAGAAGGCCCGTGCGTTGTCGGGGAATGTCGCCAGGATCTGCTGAAACCACTGGCGTGGGTACACCGGCGTGCCGAGGTCGCGCATGTTGTGCGCGAAGACGTCGTAGAACGGTTCCACGAGCTCGACGCCGCCTTGCGTGACGCGCAACTCGCTCTTTTCGGCCTTACGCACCTGATTGCGAATCTTGCGGTCGAGCGCCGACCACTGCTTCTCCTGGTTTTCCGCGAGCGGCAGGATCATGGCGACCTTGTGCTGCTTGGACGGAAACGACGGAAACAGCTGACGGGTGTGCCGGAGCTCGAGATACTCACCGCCCATCGCGCGCGTCTCGTCAATCGCCGCATCAACCAGCGTACGTTCGACCTCGGGCGTGTCCGCGACGACGCCGCCGTAGTTCACAAAGGGCAGCGAGACGCTGAACCGGCGCAGAAAGCGGCTCTTGAAGACGACGAGTGGCAGGATGCCCACAATCTCGCCGTCGGTTTCCGCGGCCAGATAGCGTGTATCGTGGCCGAACGCCTTGTTGAAGACCGTCGCCCAGGACGCCAGGTGGTAACAGCTTGCCGCGGGGTGGCTGTTCACGAACTCATCCCATCGCCGCGCCGACAGGGCGAGATTCACATTTATCGAACCCATCCAATAAATACTCCGTTGAAAACGATTCGCCCTACGCGGCCGCGGGCCGCACGATCTGGCTGACCGCGGAGATTGCGTCGAACTTGAAGTCGGCGAGCAGCCGCTCGAGGCGCGCTTCGGTCCGCCCGAGATTGCCGTAGTGACGCACGCGCGTCAGCCTCGGCAGCGCGATACGCGGCTGGTCGTCGTCGATCTCCCACGGGTGCAGATAGAACACGACCGGCTGCCCTTCACGGCGATTCACCCGGTCGATGCCCCACTTCGTCCAGGCGTACGGGAGGAGCCTGAAATAGCCGCCGCCGGCGACGGGCAGATTGACTCCCCCGAGGCGGACGGTCGATCCGGGAAGCTCCCACAGGGATCCGTGTTGCCGCCAGATGCGGTAAGCGTGACGCGGCGACGCCGCGATGCCATATCGATCGTGATGAATCGGAAAAATGCTGGCGTCGTACTGGTAGCCTTCCTCGATCAGAATATCGAGCGCCCAGAGCGACCGTGCCGTAATCGAATAGCTCGGCGCGCGATAGCCGCATACCGGCACGCCGGCGGCATCTTCGATCGCACGCTTCGCGCTGCGCAGATCGGCGCGAAATGCCTCGGGGCTGTCGTTATAGATCAGCCCGTGCCCGTAGCCGTGCGAGGCAATCTCGTGCCCGCAGGCCGCGATCCGCCGAACCAGGGCCGGGTGACGCACGGCCACCCATCCCAGGACGAAAAACGTGGCGCGGACCTGGGCGCGATCGAGCATCGCCAGGAGCCGGTCGGTCGCCGGAGCGACGCGGCTCTCGAGATCGTCCCACCGGCTTCTCGGGATCGCGCGCTCGAACACGCTGGCGTGGAAGTATTCCTCCACATCGATCGTCAGCATGTTGACGACCATCGACACCCGTCCGCCGGTCGGCGTGTCGATCGTCACTTGGCGCCCCGGCGCAGAATGACCGTCTTGACCGTCAGAAAAATGATGAACAGATCGAGCGCAACCGTCAGGTTCTTGATGTAGAAGAGGTCGTATTGCAGCTTCTCCATCGCGTCGTCGACGGTCGAGCCATAGGAGTAGCGCACCTGCGCCCATCCCGTGATGCCGGGCTTGACGACGTGACGCTGGCCGTAGAAGGGGATGGCGCGCGTGAGCTCGCCCACGAATTCGGGCCGTTCCGGCCGAGGACCGACAAAGCTCATGTTGCCGCGCAGCACGTTCCACAACTGGGGCAGCTCGTCCAGCCGCGTCTTGCGGATGAACTTGCCGCCGGGAATGATCCGGTCGTCGTTGTCTCTGGCCCACACCGCGCCCGTGTTGGCCTCGGCATCGGTCCGCATCGAACGAAACTTGTAGAGCGTGAAGACCTGTCCATGCTCGCCCACGCGCTGCTGCCGGTAGAGCGCGGGTCCGCGCGAGACGAGCTTGATGAGGGTGGCGACCGCCAGCATGAGCGGGGCGGCCAGCACCATGCCCACGCCTGCCGCGGAGACGTCGAGGACGCGCTTCATCGCCACGAGCGAAGGCGGCTTGCGGAAGCCCGTCGAGAAAATCAGCCAGCTCGGCCGCAGGTTCTCGACCGCGATCTTGCCGGTGTACTCCTCGTACACGGACGCCAGGTGGTCGAAGGTGACCCCCTTGAGCTTCATGTCCAGCAGGGTGTTCATCGGGAGCTGGCCCCGTGCGTCCGAGAGGTTGACCACGACACGGTCGACCGACCGGTTCGCCACGATGGCTGGAATGTCTTCGATGTTGCCCACGACGCGCGCGTTCAGGCGCTGGTCGTGACGGTCCGGATCGATATCGACGAAACCGATGACCTCGACGCCGAGGTTCTTGCGTTGCTCCAGCTCTCGCGCGAGGGCCAACGCGGCCGGGCTCGTGCCAACCAGGAGCAGGCGTTCGCGAGGTCCGACCTGCTTGGCAAACCACTCGAACGAGACGCGCCAGGTCACCACCGACAGGATCACCAGCGTGGCCGCAATCATGAACACACCGCGCCCGATGATGAGGGCGGGGAGCCAGAAGTACAGCGCGGCCAGTACGAGCGACGTGGCGCCGAGCGATCGCAGCGTACGGACGTACAACTCCCGGCGATCGCCGCCAACGCGGGAGTTGTAGAGGTCGCCGTAGTACAAACAGAGCTGACAGACGCCGGCGATGAGCAGCCCCTTGAGCGCGACACTGGAGGCGCCCTGGACGAACGGGCGCGCACCCAGCCTCAGGTACGTGCCCACCAGCACGGCGCTCATGATGAGCACGCTCTCGAACCCGATCAGGGCCATGACGCGCCACGTCACGCGCTGCATCAACAGCTTGGACATAGGGCTCCATGCCTGGCGATACGGTGAAGCTGGTTCACGCTGGATCTCCTGTCAGATCGAACGGGTCGTTGGATGGCGCCCGTTCGTCCCAGGGACTCCCGAGTGAACCACGTCATCTCCGCTCCACCTAGTTCGTCGGACTGTACGCGTACGCGCTCGAGGAATCGCTCGACACGACGACGTCGTCGGCCCGGTTCAGGATGACGCCCATCACGCGCTCTTTACCGAGTGCTTCGGCCGTCCGCTGCACGAGGCGCGCCGGTGTCCGGCCTGCCTCGACGACGAGCAGCACGACGTCGGCCATCTGAGCCAGGATGTTCGCATCGGGCACACTGCCGACCGGCGGCGTGTCGATGATCACCCAGTCGAACTGTGCGGCCGCTTCGTTGAGCACGCGCTTCATCCGATCGGACGCGAGCCGGCTCATCGGGTCGTTGTCGGGCTGACCCGCCGTCAACACGGACAGGCGCTGCGAGACCTGGATGAGCGACAGCTTCTGGTCGGTCTCGGTCGTCGCCACGACGCCCGAGCCGAGGATGTTCGGCACTTCGAGCACGGCGTGCGTCGTCGGCCGGCGCAGATCGCCGTCGATGAGCAGCACGTTGCGGCCGTACGACTCGCTGAAGGTCAGCGCGAGATTGACCGCCGTCAGCGTCTTGCCTTCGCCGGGCATCGTGCTGGCCACCAGCACGGTCTTGATACGGGTCTCCGACTGGCGGCGATGGAGGGTGGCTGCCAGCCTGCGGTACTGTTCGAGCGAGACCGGCGAAATGCTCGGCGTCACGACCAGCTTCTCGGCGATCAGGCTCGTGCCGCCGGCGCTCACGCGCATCGAACTGGCCGCTTCGGGCTCGATCGCCGCGGCCGTCTTCTGGCTCTCGGCTGCAATCGGCTGGGGCGCGGCCTCGTTGACGCCCGCCTCGGCCGTCACGACCGGCTCGGCCACTGTCAGTTTCGGGTGGATCGCTGCCGGCTTTTCACGAGCGATGGTTTCCTGCACGGCCGGTTCGGCCGACCCTTTCTCCGCGTTCGCGCGCTTCAATGCATCTGCTAGACGGCTCATCTTCTTTACCCCAAGTCTGAACGAGTCAACGTTCTGTTAGGTGTTTACCGATGCCCTCGAAAGGCTTGAAATAAATCTCGAGTAGCCGGCGTCTTCGGCGCCGCAGCCTGTTCCGATGACGGCTTCGCCGTCAGCATCCGCAGGCGGCCCAGGTCGCTCTCCGCCGGCGGCTCCGATCGAATCGGCAACATCGTGAACTCCACCCGCGGCTCGGGCACCAGGTCGAAGTCATTGCAGACCTCGAGCACGGTGTCGCGTCCGATCGGGCGTTCGCCGAGCGCGAACCCCGCCACGAGCGCGTTGTCGCAGATGACGCTGATGGTTCGCGGAATTCCATGGGACGCTTCGTAGATGATGTCGATCGCCTCTTCGGTGAAGAGCGTCAGGTCGTTGGCGCTCGCCATCCAGATGCGCGCCGCGATATACGCGCCCGTCTCCGTCTTGTCGAGCGGATTGAGCACGCAGCGCAGCGCGATACGCTGCTTGAGCTGTCGCAGCGATACCTGATTGAGCCGGTCGGCCAGCTCGGGCTGTCCCGTCAGCACGATCTGCAGGAGCTTGTCGGAACCCGTTTCGACGTTGGCCAGCAGCCGGATCTCTTCGAGGAGATTGTCCGGCAGGTTCTGCGCCTCATCGACGATGAGTGCCGTCAAGCCGCCCGCCTGATGCCGATCGGTGACGCTCCGGTTCAGCTCGATGAGGAACGAAGCCTTCGACAAAGCCGCCTCACGGCTGAGCCCCAACGCCGGCGCCAGGTACGCGATGAACTCCGCTGGCGTCAGCGTCGGGTTGTTCAGGTACGCCACGCAGTCGCGCCCGAGCGGCCGGTTGCCCCGCTGGGACTGGAGCGCCGCATTCACGAGCGTCGTTTTTCCGGTGCCCGCTTCACCAATCACGACGGTGAAGCCCTTGCGCTCGGAAAGCCCGTACTGCAGCGTGGCCAGCGCCTCGCGGTGCTTCGGCGTCATGAACAGATACGCCGGGTTTGGCGTCAGATCGAACGGCCGTTCGCGTAGTCCGTAGAATTTTTCGTACATCTGCGGTTCCTCTTTTAGCTCACCACATGTAAGCGAACGCCGATGCCATCAACGTGATGATCAGCGCGGATGCCACGGCCTTCAGGTTGCGCTTGCCCGTCATTTCGCCGGTCGTCTGCATGACCGGGATCATGGCGAGCACCGGCATGCCGAGAGCGGCATGCACGTCGACGTCCGAGCGCAGGCTCGAATCCAGGTACTCGAACAGCGTCGCCAGACCCACGCCCAGGCCGAGGCCGAAGAGCGCGCCGAGGAGCACCCACTGCTGCCGGTCGGGACGGAAGGGCGACGTCGGCACCTTGGCCGGCTCGATGACCTTGAAACGGTCGCTCTGTTCCGCTTCGAGCTTCTGGGCGATCCCCGCGCTCTCGCGGCTCGCGAGCAGCTTCTGATAGACCTGCTGGAACGTCGCCTGGTCCCGGGTCAGCGCCGAGAACTCGGCCTCGTGACGCGGAATCGCGTCGAGACGCTCCTGATACTGCGCCATCGCCTGGTTGAGACGCGGGATGTTGCGCTCCTTGTCCGCGATCTGCTGATCGAGACCCGTCAGCTGCGCCTGCAGCTGCTGGAGGCGCTGGCGGCGGTCGACCTCGGCCGGGGACAGCACGTCACCGCCCTCGCTCTGCGGCACGCCTTCGGCCCGCGCACGCTCTTCGAGCTCGGTGATCTTGCGCCGGGCACGAACCACGTCGGGATGCTCGGTCGTCAGCTGTAGCTCGAGCGCCTTGAGGTCGTTCCGGGCGGCATCCAGCTGCGTGCCGATCGACGCGGTGGACATATCGGCGGGGCGGCGCGTCGCGCTGGCCGTCCCTGGAGGCGACGGAATCTTCGCCGCCGCGATCAGGCTCTCGAGCGCCACCCGCTGCGCGCGGTCGGTGCTCAGGGCCGTCTCGATGTTCTGCAGCTGGCTCTCCGCCCGGCGGAGCGCCTCCATGTTGGACCCCATCGTCGTCGGCAGCTCGTTGGCGAAGCGCTCGCGGTATTCCTCGATCTTCGCTTCCTGCTGCTCGAGCTTCGCGCGCGCGTCGTTCAGCTGCGCCTCGATGAACGACGCGGTCGATTTCGCGGCGTTCTCGCGATCGGCGGCGTTCTCCTTGACGAAGGCCTCCGCCAGGCGGTTGGTGACCATCGCCGCCGTCTGCGGATTGGTCGAGACAAAGCCAATCTTGAAGAACGTGCCGTCGATGCGGCGCGGATTGCCCTTGACGATCTCGATGCTCACGTCACGGCGCATGCGATCGGCGACATCGCCCGTCGGATGCGATTTGCGCCAGTCCAGGTAGAGACCGGTGCTCTCGGCGAGCTCGAGCAGCCGCGAGTGGCTGACGACCTGCTGCCGGATGGTGTAGAGGCGCTCCTCGACCGGAATCACATCCGTGCCGTTCATCAACCCGCCGGAACCACTGGGCGGGGTGACGAGCAGGGTCGTCTCCGAACGGAATTCATTCGGTTGCGTGAACGAATAGAGCCCCGCACCGATCGCCGACAGGACGATAGGGACGAGAATCGTCAACCGGCGTCGCCACGCGGCACGAAGCAGGTCTTCGGGTTTGTATGCCTTGCCTGGGATCATCTTGCACCTCACCTAGTTAAGAAGTGGGATCCAGGTCGTCAAACCGACACGGAACACCTGTCGGTTTCCACGAGCTGAAGTCCCTGTTGGAAGCGTCACCGCATCTGAAAACACGTAGCGGTAGTACACGTACTCGGCCTGAGCGGCCAACCCTCGCGTGATTGCCATCCGCACCCGCGCCGTGCTGGCCGCGGTGTCGTACGCACGCTGTTGCGATCCGTAACGCAGCGGGCCCGTCGAATAGCCGGTCGTGGCTCGAAGTTCGACGCGCGGGCCCATATAGCCCCTCAGGTTCGCAGTGACGCTGTCAGCGAGAAATACGTCACTGATCCCTTCGATGTATTGCACTCCCCGGTGATAGAACGCGCCGATGTGCCAGGTCCGGCTCATTTGATGATCGAGTTCGGCCCGGCCGATCATGCGAAAGAACGTGCTGTCGGTCTCGGTGAGCCCCCTCGTGGTGCCGCGTGACAGGGCGGTCGATCCCATCATGAACGTGAGCGTGGTCTGCGGCGAGAACGGCAGCGTGTCGTTGTAGTTCACGCCGAAGTTGATGTCCTGCCGGCGCAACGGCAGCCGCTCGCCCTCGAAGTCGCGCACGTGATACGCGTAGCCGGCGACCAACGCCGCCTTGGGTGTGACGCTGTGCGACAGCGTCACGTCGGCGTCGTGGGTTCTCCAGTCGAACTGCCCCACGGGCACGAAGTCGAGGTACTCGTACTGGTAGGCCGCGCTCAGCATCGTCCGGCGTGACATCTGGTAGCCGCCATGCAGGCCGGTGTTGTAGCGGTACGACTCGCGGCCCGACACCGCGAGCGCCGAGTCGGGTGCGCTCACATCGGCCAGCGTCGCCGCGTCCTCGGACGGGATCGGGATGACGCGGAAGTGCGCGTACGGGCTATAGCGCGCCTGCTGGTCGATGCCGAAATGCCCGCGCCGCATCGTTCTGTTCACCGCGACGGCACCGGTCCCGCTCCAACGCATGCCGTTGGCCAGCTGCGGGTAGTACTGGAGCCTCGACACGCCGTTGGCGGCAAACGACGTGCGCTCTCCCCGTTTGTTGAACCAGAGCCCGCTCAGCAGATCCGTATAGAGAACGTCCGGCGTCGTGTCCCCTTGGGTCAGATCACGCCCCAGCCGCGGCAGGTTCGTGTCGTTGACGCCAAAAACCGACGCCGTCAAATCGAGGCTCTCTTGCGGAGCAGTGCCCGCCGGCGCTCCGAACAGGCCCTGGAAGGGCTGCGTCTGAGCGAAGGCCGGTGTGCTGCAGGCCACCACCAGCGAGATGACGATTCCAGCGATGAACTTAGCCATTGATGCTCTCAACTCCCTGCCGCGTTAGGGCACGATGACCGTATCGCCCGGCTGCAGTTCGATGTTCTGGTCCAGGTTCTTGCGCCCGAGCACGTCCTTGTAATTGAAACGGTGCGTCGCGAAGGTGCCATTCGGCTCGGTGCGCATCACCGTCACGTTCTCGCCGTCGGCCCAATCCGACAGACCACCCGCCATGGCGATGAGCTGCAGCACGGAGGTCGAGCCGTTGAGCGGATACTTGCCCGCGTGCGTCACGCGTCCCGTGATGAACACCGACCGGCTGTTGATCTGCCGGATGATCACGGTGACGTTCGGGTCCTGCACAAAGCGCTTGGCCACCGTGCGGATGTTCTCGCTCAGTTGCTGCGGCGTCTGGCCGGCCGCGTGCACGTCGTTGAGCAGCGGCACGGAAATCTTGCCGTCCGGGCGCACGACGACGTCGCCCGACAGCTCTTGCTGCTGCCAGAACTTGATGCCGAGCACGTCGCCGGTACCGATGACGTAGCCCGAAGGAGGCTGGACTTCAGTGGCACCCGCCGCCTTCTCCTCCGCGAAGGAGACCGGCTGCTGTCTGGCCGTCTGCCCGGTCTGGGCAAAAGTGGGCGCCGCCGTCCAGGTGAACGCGCCGAGGCACATCAGGAACGCTGTCATTCGTCTCATGGTTTTCCCTCGAATTCTCAAGACACCAACGTGATACCGGAACTCACCGGAACTCGTGAAAAGGCAACTGACACTCGTGCTTACGGAGAAAGTTCAGGAACCGCTTGTAATCGGTCGGCTCCATGTTGAAGAGGCGCGCCACGATCTTGTAGTTCCCGCGCGTCTCACGAAGACCCCGCCGGACCAGGTCGCGAATCTGCTCGCGGGTGATGTCCCGCCGCATGTAGAGCGGGTAGACCGCCGTCCAGAACGACTGTCCTTCTTCGACCACCATGTTGTAGAGGCTGTCGCCGACCGATCGCCGCCGCTCCTGCTTTACCGAGAGGCCGACCGCGCGCGGCGCCTTCACTTCGTCGGACAGGCTCTCGACGTCGATCACTTCGGTCCGCGCCGTCACGACGAGCCGTTCGATCGCGTTCTCCAGCTCGCGCACGTTGCCCGGCCAGCTGTACTCGCACAGCGAGCGCATCGCCTCCGGGGAGATCTCGCGCGCGGGCAGTCCGCGATCGCGCGTGAACCGCTTGAGGAAGTGTTCGATGAGAATCGGCACGTCCTCCTTGCGCTCGCGAAGCGGCGGGACGAGGAGCGTGATCACGTTCAGGCGGTAGAACAGGTCCTCCCGGAACAGGCCTTCCGTGATCAGTTTCCGCAGGTCCCGGTTGGTCGCGCCGATCACCCGCACGTTGACGACCCGCTCGGACCGTTCCGCGCCGACCTTCTGCAGCTCGCCGGTTTCGAGGAATCGCAGCATCAGCGACTGCATGCGCAGCGTCATCTCGCCGATTTCGTCCAGGAACACGGTTCCCGTGTCGGCGATTTCCAGCTTGCCGGGCTTGTCGCGATAGGCGCCCGTGAAGCTGCCCTTGACGTGGCCGAAGAACTCCGACTCGAGAAGCGTCTCGGGCAGTCCCGCGCAGTTCACGACCACGAAGGGTCGCGAGGCCCGCGGCCCCTGCGACTGAATCGCGCGAGCCACGAGTTCCTTGCCGACGCCGCTCTCCCCGGTGATGAGCACTTTGGCGTCCGAATTGGCAACCTGCGCGATCTCCTCTTTCAGCGTGCTCATCGCGCGGCTGGTTCCGACTAGACCTGCTCGAGAATTTGTTCCCATTCTTCCTATCTCACTCACGCGTTCGTTGGGCATCCATTAGTCCGTTGGTTACGGTGTCGCCGGTTGCCTGAGAAAGCGCTCGAGACAGCGGCGGTTGTCCGAATCGAGCGATACAAACGTCACCCCGAGGCTGTAACGCCCCGGCATTTCTCCCGACCCCTGGGCCACGACGCGTCGAATTTCGACCTGGGCCACGAACGTGTGATCGTTCAGCTTGGCCCTCAGCTCGCCGCGCTCGCCGATCGGGGGACCGTGCGACGCCCGGAGCAGCGCTCCGGTCATGCTGATCTCCACGAGCCGGACGGCATGCGGCCGTGCGAGCCAGAGTTCAGATCCTTCTTTTGGCGGAACACGCGCCGTCTGACGACGCTCTTCCTGCATGTCGCTCATAGGCGCTTACGATTCCGTTGAGTGCTCGTACCCTTCATCCGATAGGCGGCCAAGTTCGTCGCGCATCGCCGGTTGAAGATCGAGAAATTCAAAACCAATTCGGTACCATTCAGAGCCGTCGGGTGCGTCCGCGCGTGTGACGTGCCGGACGCGGGCGGTGATCTCGCCGCTGATATCGCCCGACACCAGCCGCAGCGTCTGCACCGACTCGACCGCCAGCGGCACCGCCGATTCAACCAGCGCGCCTTTCCAGCTGATGTCCCGGACGGGCAGCACCTCGATCGTCCGGAACGCTGCCGCCAACTCTCCGACCAGCTCGAAACGAAGACGACCGCGTCGATCGCTCAGCCGCCGATACCAGCTCAAAGGTCGTCCTTGCGACATCGCGATTACTCGTCCTGCCCGCCGCCGGTGCGGCGCTTGGCGTCTTCCTGGGCCCTGGCCAGGACGTCGGCCACTGATTCATCCACTTCCTTGAGCGTCGTCGCTCCCACGCTGACGGTCGGCAAGTCGTGTTCACGCGCGAGCGCCGCCAGGCTTTGAAGCAGCCGCGAAGCCGCGAAGCTGGTGCCGTCGGCGCCAGTACCGGTCAGCACCGCGCAGATTTGGCCCGTCTTCAGCCGTCCGAGCACATCGGACGCGCGCAACTGCCGGGCGACGGGGCTCGGCACATTCGATCGGACGCGGGTTTCGCGCCGCTGCGCCCCCGGCGCCAGATCGATCACAATCACCCCGGTTTCCGCGGGGCCTTTCTTCGCCTTCGCGAGCTCGTCGCCGATACGTGATTCGAAGCTCTGAGCCGGCTCCACTTCGAGGACCTGCGCCGCGGCGCCGTCGAGCACGCCGGCGAACCAGGTTTTCAACACGCCGACGGCCGATTCGAGCAGCGACGCGTGACTGATGCTGAAGTCCGCGCCGTCGGGGGCGGTCAAATCGATGATGGCGACCGCCTTGTTGCCGACCGAAAACGCCATCGACAATCGGCGCGGCGTCATCAGCGACTGGCTGGGCTCGAGGGCTGGCGTTGGACCCGCCGTCCATTCGCCGCCGACTTCGGCCATCGGCCGGGTCTCGGTGCCCTCAGGCGCCTCGCTGGCCGGGCTGGTGCCCGTCACGAGCCGGCCCTGGGCAGCGCCGAGGAAACTGGCGATTTGCGCCAGGCCCACGTTCGCGAGCTCCGCCACGGGATCTTCGCGGTCCACGACGTCGCGAATCAGACGCTTCCGCAGTTCCTGATCGCGCCTCGCGGCCATACGATCGAGGCACAGCCCCAACATCTCGCAGAGCAGCAGCAGGTTCGACGAGACCATCGAATCCGTTTCGATCGGAATCGCCAGCACCCATCGGGGCTGCGCCTGCCCGCTGGCGGAAATCGGCAGCAGCGCCAGTTCGCCGGCCAGGTCGTTCCAACCCAGCTGTTCCTGTTCGCCGACGGTCGAGATCCGGGTCACCGGACCTGACACCACGGAAAACGCGCTGAAGTCGCGCGGACCCACCGACAGATCGGCGCCGGGGAGCCGCACGTCGAGGACGAAACGGCCCTGCAGGTCGCGGCGGTAGGCGCGCGCGTCCACGTCGTGCCAGATCGCCGCGGCCTGAACGACCGTCATCACCAGTTCGCGTTCGTCTTCCGCTTCCTCCGCAACCTGCAGGAGCGAGCGGGACGTCACGAACAGACGACGGAGGCGACGTTGTTCCTCGCGGCTTTCACCAGGCGAGCCGGATGGCTGAGCCAAGGCAATTCCTCCAACCCTTGTGAACTGAGGTAAGTCCTCGGCCGACGCCGCTTCGAGGCTGGCCTCGACGGTGTTCGGTCCGAAACTCGTGTCTTCCAGCGCGCTTGTCGCCCTCACCGGCATGTCCTTCCTGCAAGTGCCCAACGCGTGAATGGATTCCCGTTAGCGTTCTCACCAGTTCGCGCATTCTTCACGCGGCACGAACCGCCGCTCGACCCGCGTCCTCGGAACGATCGGTCTCGGCGGCGCTGTTGTCGTGAATGTTCGCCAGTGAGGCCGACAACGCGACGAGCCAATACAAGATCTCCGCATACATGCGGTTGATGAACACCGCCGCGCCAAGGAACGAGATCAATGCAACCTCGAGCGCCAGGGTTTCGAGCTTCATCTGGTCGCTCGTCGTTTCATAGCGGATGCGATGCAGCGTCAGCAATCCGGAGACGACGAACCCGAGAAAGGCGATCAGCCCGGCGATGCCCCAGTCGGCGGCCGCCCAGATATAGGTGTTGTGCACCGCACGCAGTTCGCCATCGTGAGCTTCGACAACCTCCGGCGCGTAGACAGGGCTCATCAGGTCGTAACCACCGCCCCCCACGCCGAGCGGACGATCGCCGATCAATCGGAGGCCGCCTTTCCAGGACAGCACGCGCTCGCTGGCGGCGCCGTCTTCCTGCATCGCCTCTCCCGCGACGCCCTCTTCCATGAACTGCATCAGCGTCAACTGCCGGTCGATGAATCGCTGATCGACCAGCGACATGACCACCGGCAGCGCCGCAAGAGCCACGATCACCAGCCGCAGCCGCAGCCGCCAGGTCATCAGGAGCAGGCCGGCGATCAGCCCCGCGGCGATGCCGACCGTGGCGCCACGGCTGTTACACAGAATGATCATGTTGACGATGAACGGCGCCGCGACGATGGCCGCGATCCGCTGCCACTTCGTGCCCTGCCAGAAGAACAGCGCCAGAAACGGCAGCACTGGAATCACGTGCGCGGCCGCTTCGTTGTCGTTGAACGAGTCGGGGCCGCCGATGGCAACCAGCCGTCCGCTGTCGAAGTGCGGGTTGGAGTACGCATCCCAACCCCACGACATGGCACCGAGCACGAGCGCCAGCGTGACCCAGCGGTATTTGTTGTAGTCGGTGACCGCGCCGACGATCAGACAGAAGAGCAGTCCGAGCTTGGCGATGTCGAGCACGTACCCGCGGCTGCGTTCGGGATCGATCGACAGGAACGCCGTCACGGTGAACGTAATCACGAGAAAGATCAGCAGCCACTGCGTGGACTTGTGGCGGAAGATCTCGCGCCGGAAGATCGTCTTGCCGTGGAACAGGTAACTGGTGAAGAGCAGCGAGGCCACGAGCAGCGACCAGCGCAGATCGGGCAGCTCGTCTCCCCACCACCGCATCGGCGGATGGTTGTAGTACTCCCACAAGTAGGCGAGCAGTCCGAAAATCGGATCCCGGAAACTGAGCACCGTACCGGTGACGAGCCCGATGATCCACGCTAGTGCGGTCTTCGACATCGCTTGGTCGTACTCCTCACGTCAGTGAGCGTCTGCTCAGACTGACGCCATTGCGCCGACTGGCACTCTCACGTGCCATAGTCGGAGCCGGCCGTTTCTTCCTACTACCCGAGGTTTTTTGTCTTCCTGAACGGCTTACAGGCGGGTCATTGTGCAAACGGTTCGCCACTTGCGCGCGGATCACCGTGCGGGGCTTTTTTGTCCGGTAACGCGTTCAGATGGCGGGGCTTACGAGGTTCGGCAGTCCGGGGTGATCCGAGGGGGGGGGCGGCAGTTCTCCCTGTTTCAGGTGATGAAAGGTCCTCAGATCGATGACTTTGCGCCGTCGG
>Ga0065705_10002741_pt1 | contig 19061 bp, 14 predicted proteins | sample SwibulcommuniRL2_FD_59092 | JGI IMG/M metagenome (GOLD analysis project Ga0065705, IMG submission 59092) | Bulk soil microbial communities from switchgrass field near Rose Lake, East Lansing, Michigan, USA - RL2 Bulk Soil v2 (version 2) | ecosystem: Environmental > Terrestrial > Soil >...
CTGGATTCGTGAGTTTGATCTCGACGGATTTCGTTGCGACGTCGCGGGTGAAGTACCGACGGATTTCTGGGAAAACGCTCGTCGAGAGTTGGAGCAGATCAAACCCGACATCGTGATGCTTGCCGAAGCACACAAAGCAGAATTGTCAGTGAACGCTTTCGATCTCGATTATTCGTGGCCGCTGCACACCGCGTTGACGAACGTGTTGCAGGGAAGGGGTCGTGCTTCGGATCTGCGGATGGAGTGGGAAAAGGAAGTTAGAGAGTGGCCGAAGGGCGCTCTGCACATGCGGTTTTCGGACAATCACGATGAGCGGCGCGCGATTGCGCGTTTTGGTGAACCGGCGGCGCTCGCGGCGTCTGCGTTTGTGTTTACGCTTGATGGTGTGCCGATGCTCTACAACGGGATGGAGGTTGGCGATACGACCGAGTCAGGCGCGCCGGCGTTGTTTGAGAAGTTGCCGATCTTCTGGGCCATTGCCGAACGGCGCAAGGAATTTCCGCAGTTTTACAAACAGATCATGGCGTTGCGGCGCTCGAGTGCGGCGTTGCGACGTGGAACGCTCGAGTGGGTGAAGAACTCGGATGAGGCGCATGTTGTGACGTTTGTTCGTCGTGCGGGGAATGAGGAACTGTTGGTGGCGATCAATTTATCGAGCAGTCCGTTTTTGGGGACAGTCGAGGTGTCGAAAACTAAAAAGTTTGTGGATGTGAAGGGAGGAGTGCCTGGATTGCCGGCGTTATCAATTGAGGCCTGGGGATGCAGGATTTTTCGGCCGAGTTAACCACGGATGATACGGATTGTTTTACTGATTTTACTCGGGTGCCACGTGGCGATGGCGCAGGACACTGATGCGCATTGGGCCACGGCGGCGAAGAATGGGTTTGGGACGTCAGCTTCGGTGACTTCTAAGGTTTGGTTTACGCTCGCGAACGGTGTGATGACCGAGGTGTTTTATCCAACTGTGGATTTGCCAAACGTGCAGTCGCTGCAAGTCTACGTTGATACCGGTGATCGGATTGAGAGTGAGATCGAGAGCACACATCATCGTCTTGAGGTTCCGAATCCCGCGGCGCTGACATTTCGTCAAATCAACACTGCCAAAAGCGGTGCGTACACAATCACGAAGACTTACGTTACCGATCCCCGCCGCAACACGGTGTTAATTGACGTAGATGTCAGCATCAAGAGTGGTAGTACTGCTCACGTATACGTGCAATACGATCCGTCAATCAACAACAGTGGATGGCACGATGACACTCACATTGAACGCAACGGGTTGATCGCTTTTGAAAAGGATATAGCTTCAGCATTGATACCGAGTTGTGGGTTTCATGAGTTGTCCATGAAGGTACCAACAAACCTGGTTCAGAGTTTCCCGCTCAATCATAACCGTTGCACGCTCGCGTTGAGCTTTGCCAAAACACCGGATCAGGCCGTTGCAACGGCGCGTGCGTCACTCGCCCGCGGGTTCGCAGCAGTGAGGCGCGAGTATGAGGCCGAGTGGCAACGGTATGTTGCGACACTTCCGCGTGTAGCGAAGCACCAGCGCCAGTTCAATATGGCGGCGATGGTCCTGAAGGGCCTCGAAGACAAAACCTATCGTGGTGCTGTGATCGCATCGCCTTCCACGCCCTGGGGCGGCGGTCCCAACTCCAACGAGCCTAACACCACCGGTTATCACGCTGTTTGGTCGCGCGATCTCTATCACGTGGCAACCGCACTAGATGCGATGGGCGATCGCGCCGGCGCAAATCGATTGCTCGATTATCTTTTCAATGTGCAACAGAAACCCGACGGCAGTTTTCCGCAGAATTCCTGGGTTGATGGCCGCCCGATCGGAAACGGTCTGCAGATGGACCAGGTAGCGTGGCCGCTCGTGCTGGCGTTCCAATTGAAGCGACACGATAGAACTTCCTGGCTCAAGCACATTAAACCCGCAGGTGATTTCATTCTCAATCGTGGGCCACGCACCGATGAGGATCGCTGGGAGGAAAAGCCCGGCTACTCACCGGCCACAATCGCCGCGCAGATCGCCGGTCTGGTCTGCGCCGCCGAAATCGCGAACCGCAACGGCGACGCGACAAGCGCCGCAAAGTATCTCCAAACTGCCGACAATTGGGCGCAGGGCATAGACAAATGGACCGTAACAAAGTCCGGAAACGCCGCCGGTTATTACCTGCGAATCACTGAGAACGACAATCCAAATGACGGCGCTAAGTTGGAAATCAACAGCAGCAGTCTGGTGGTTGATGAGCGCAAGATTCTCGATGCGGGGTTTCTGGAATTGGTCCGTCTCGGCATCAAAAGCCCCCGCGATCCTCTGATTGTCGAGTCGCTCAAGCTTATCGACCAATTAATAAAAGTTAAGACACCTGCCGGTGACGCGTGGTATCGATACAATCACGACGCCTACGGCGAAACTGCCGCGGGCGGAAACTACGATGCACGCAATGGGATCGGTCGTCTGTGGACCTTGTTGACGGGTGAGCGCGGTGAGTATGAACTCGCGGCGGGTGATGTTGCTGCGGCCCGAACGAGATTGGATACCCTCGCCGGATTCGCGAACGATGGATTCATGATTCCCGAGCAGGTCTGGGATCGAGAGGAGAGTCCGGCTGCGAGTCTTCACTTCGGCGCCGGGACCGGATCGGCAACGCCGCTCGCGTGGTCCATGGCCCAGTTTATCAGGCTGGCAATGAGTATTGAGCGTGGGAGGAATATTGAAACGCCGAGAGTCGTGTGGGAACGGTATGGAAGCCGCGGATAAAACGGATAAAAAACTGATTTTCGCTGCTGATCTTGGCGGAACGCACCTGCGTGCCGCGACCGTCGATCGGAATGGCCATATTCACACACGGTTCAAACAGCACACGCCACAGGATACGGCCGCCGGCGCGATTGTTGATGCCATTGTCGCGGCTGTTCACGAATTTCAGAGAGCGGCTGAGATCTCGGCAGTTTCGCTGGTTGTTCCCGGGACCGTGAAGGTCGAGGAAGGCGTGGTTGTGAAGGCGCCGAATCTTCCGTGTCTCGATGGGTTTCGTTTAGCTGCTGCGTTGAGTGACGAGCTTGGTTTACCTGCCATTCTCGAGAATGATGCAAATGCGGCGGCAGTTGGTGAGATGTGGCAGGGAGCGGCTGTTGGTTGTAAGACGATTATTTGTGTGACGCTCGGGACTGGTGTTGGTGGCGGGATCATTCTTGACGGCGAGTTGTGGCGCGGTGTGGACGGAGCGGCGGCGGAGATTGGACACATGTGTGTCGATCCTTTCGGTGGTGTTGCCTGCACGTGTGGGAGTCGTGGTTGTCTTGAAGTGTTTGCTTCGGCGACGGCGATTGTGCGCATGACGCGCGAGGCGAGCCCGCGGTATCCGGATTCCGTGTTGCAGGGCGGGGAGGTTCAAACTGCTGAGATGATCTTTGAAGCGGGCCAGCAGGGTGACGAGCTCGCGCTCGAGATCTTCCGGCGCATGGGTGTTTATCTTGGGATTGGACTGGGGAACCTGATCAATATTCTCAACCCCGAGATAATTGTGATTGGTGGTGGTGTAGTGAATGGTTGGGCGTTGTTCGAGAAGCACATGCACCTGCAGGTTGAGGAGCGTGCGTTTCCGTTAGTGAGACTGAAGATTGTAAGGGCGAAGTGTGGGGATGATGCGGGCCTTTTGGGTGCTGCGCGGCTCGCGTTTCGAGAATAAGACCTTAGACAGGATTTACATGATGTAACAGGATTGACAGGATTTATCTTGTGAATCATGTTTAATCTTGCAAATCCTGTAAACCAACTATGAAACGACTTCTAGTACTCACGGCTATTTGCGCTCTCTGCGCGTCCGCACGCGCGCAGGACATCACAACGCTGGAGACAATCGGGCCGGTTACCAGTCTCGTTAAATCCGAACAAAGCATCACACTCAACTGCCAGGACAATTCACAGGTAGTGATAACAATCTACGCCCCGGATCTCATCCGCGTCCGAGCATCATTCACTAAACCGGTTCCCTCGACAAATCACTCATGGGCCATTGCCAAAGTAGCTTGGCCCACACCGCGCTGGAACCTCGATGAAGCGGGCGATTTAATAACAATCTCGACGGATGAGCTCGAAGTCGTCGTCCGCCGTTCACCTTTATTGATCGAGTTTCGCGACGCACGCACGCATCGCGTTCTGAATGCGGATGAACGTCCCATGTCGTACGACCCCCAGGGGCGTCTCAACGGCATCATGTTCGATCCAAAGGCCGGCATGTTCGTGGCCGCGTCGAAGAAACTCGGTTTCGACGAACACTTCTATGGTCTCGGTGAGAAAGCCTCACGCCTCGACAAACGCCGCAGTTCATTCGTCAACTGGAATTCCGATACACCCGGTTACACTGAACGCACAGATCCGATCTATCAAACAATCCCGTTCTATATCGGGCTGCAGCGCGGCATCGCTTACGGAATCTTCTTCGACAACAGCTATCGCAGCTATTTCGACTTCGGCCGCTCGTCGCAACAGCGAGCATGGTTTGGCGCTGAAGGCGGCGAGATGAACTACTACTTCTTTTATGGTCCATCGATCAAAAAGATTCTCGGCCGCTATGCTGACCTGACCGGCCACATGCCTCTGCCGCCGCTTTGGGCACTCGGCAATCAGCAGAGCCGTTGGAGTTACTATCCCGATACGATGGTCGACGAGGTTGTAAACGAGTATCGCCATCGCGACTTGCCACTGGACGTCGTGCATCTCGACATCGACTACATGCACGGTTACCGCGTGTTCACTTTCGACAAGGACAGATTTCCGGATCCAAAAGGCTTGAGCGACAAGCTCGGTCGTCAGGGCGTCAAGCTGGTCACGATAGTCGATCCGGGAATCAAGCAACCGCCGGATAAGAATGAACGCTATCACGCCTACGATCAGGGATTAGAGAAGAACTTTTTCCAGCGCCGCCGGAACGGCGATCTCTTTGTACCGAGAGTCTGGCCGGGCGAGAGTGTTTTCGTCGATTACACAATGCCGGAAGCGAGAACCTGGTGGGGCGACTTGCATCGTACCTACACGGACAACGGCATTGCCGGCATTTGGAACGATATGAATGAGCCGTCCGACTTCGTAGATCAGACGGGCAAAAACCAGCTAGACGTCGTCAGCTACGACGAAGGCGAGAAGACGACGCACGCGAAGAATCGGAACGTCTTTGCGTTGTTGATGTCGCGTGCGACCTACGAAGGGCTCGAGCGTCTCCGGCCGGACCGCCGCCCCTACGTCATCACACGCGCGGCTTACGCCGGCATTCAGCGATACTCCACGATGTGGACCGGCGACACTAACAGCACGTGGGAGTCGCTCGGGTTGAACATTCCGATGTTCACCTCGCTTGGTTTGTCGGGTGAACCGTTTATCGGGAGCGATGTCGGTGGCTTCATCGGACGCGGCAATGGTGAGCTGCTGGTGAGGTCGTATCAGGTCAGCTTTCTGGCTCCGTTTTGTCGAAATCACAAAGTGATCGATGGNTATGACCAGGAACCGTGGCGCTTCGGAAAATATTANGAAGACATCATTCGCAAGTATCTGAANCTCCGTTACACCTTGTTGCCTTTCCTGTACACGACTCTTGAAGACGCGCATCGTACCGGCGTCCCGTTGTTTCGACCCCTCCTACTCAACTACCAGGACGACGAAAGCACATACAACATCGACGACCAGTTCATGATTGGCGAGGACGTGCTCGTCGCTCCGATTCTGAAACCTGATGTGACTCGTCGATTGGTCTACCTACCGGCAGGCGGTTGGTACGATTATTGGACCAACAAGAAGTACGTGGGCGGGACGATGATTAGTGTCGAAGCGCCTCTGGACACCGTTCCGATGTTTGTTCGCGCGGGCGCGATCATACCGACTGGCCCAACGCTCAATTACGTCGGCGAAAAGCCTTTCGATCCGATCACGTTCAATATCTATCCCGACGACGCCGGCACAGCCTCAACAACCCTGTATGAAGACGACGGCCTCACTCCAGCATACAAGAACGGCAATTTCCGCCGCACTACCATTAATTTCCGAGGTGGCGCGACGTCAGTGGGTGCCGTCGAAGGGACCTACAATCCCGGCGCGCGCAAGTTCAACTTCGTCGTGAAATCAAAAAATCCGTAAACCAATCCGCGTTCATCCGCATTCGAGTACGATGTCGAGCGGCCACGAAAGGCACAAAATATTTTAGCCACAAAAAAGCACATAGAGCACAAAAGAGCTTTCTTGAAGGATCTGGGCTTGCCCTTAGCTGAATATCTGTTTTGTGCTTTATGTGCCTTTTTGTGGCTAAGTTTTGGTGTTGGTATGATGTGGCCGGGCACAATACAAGCGAGGGGGCAGGCATGGCGGATCTGATTCATATCCTATTACAAACGACAATTCGTAATATTGAAGACGACTGGAACGTCGATCGGTTTTCTTTGTTGCGAGAGCATCTCGCGTCGATTAAGAACGGCGACGGGAATCCTGTCTACAGAGTCACCGCGCGGAATCGTGAGATTAACGGCGAAGGTGACGACTCCATCCTAAGCGTGCTTGATACGACAGACGTTGATGAGCTCTGGCTTTTTGCAGTTGATCCGGGTGAGGGGTTGACCGTTGCGGATTGTCACGGAATCACGCGGTTTCATCAGCGGGGCGGGGGAATCATGACGACGCGCGATCACGCGGATCTCGGCTCATCGCTGTGCACGCTGGGCGGAGTTGGTCGCGCGCATTTCTTTCATTCGCAACATCAGGAGCCCGACGCGTCGCGTCATATGCGCGACGATCAGGTAACCACGTCAATTACGTGGCCCAACTATCATTCCGGTGCTAACGGTGATTATCAAAAGGTGAAGGTGGTTGAACCTGTGCATGAGCTTCTTCGGCGTGATGCAGGTGTAATTGAATGTTTTCCGGCTCATCCGCATGAAGGCAGCGTCGGTGTACCGGAAGATGAGGATCGCGCGCGTGTAATCGCCACTGGCAGGAGTCAGGTCACCGGACGCGATTTTAATCTGGCGGTGGCGTTTGAATGTAGAGACGATCGACACGGCAATCNGCTNGGGCGAGCGGTGGCCGANTCGAGTTTTCATCACTTTGTTGATTACAACTGGGATACGTCGAAAGGCTGCCCACGTTTTCTGGAGGAGCCGCCGGGCGACGAGATCAAGCGCCACCCGGAGAGACTCGCAGACATAAAAGCCTACGTCACCAATCTCGCTCGCTGGCTCGCGCCACAAAAAAGTTAGCCACAAAAAGGCACAAAAAGCACATAAAGAGAATTCCGAACTTTTCAAAAAAATCTTTTTATGTGCTCTATGTGCTTTTTGTGCCTTTTGTGGCTAAATAGCACCATGCTAACTCTTATTCTGTTGCTTGCCTTCGCGTTTCCCTCGTCAGAAGTTGTTAACGCATCGGATGGTATCCCGATTCACTATTCAGTCGAGGGGAAGGGCGAGCCGGCGCTCGTCTTTATTCATTGCTGGGGCTGCAATCGCGGCTTTTGGGAGAACCAGGTCGCTGAATTCTCAAAGACAAATCGCGTGGTGACGATCGATATGCCCGGTCATGGTGAGTCGGGTTTAGGACGGAAGAATTGGAGCATCGAGAGTTACGGCGACGACGTCAAAACAGTCGTTAATAAGCTCGGCCTCAAGCGAGTGGTCCTCGTCGGCAGTTCAATGGGTGGGCCGATCGCGCTCGAAGCCACGAAACGCATGCCCGATAAGGTCGTGGCGATCGTCCCTGTAGACAGTCTGCAGAATGTCGAACAAACGCTCACTCCCGAGCAACTCGATGGCGTGATCAAGCAAATGACGGCTGACTACAAGAACGCCACTACGGGCCTGCTGAACCAGTTTTTCTTTTCTCCCAACACCCCCGAGGCCGTGAAGACTCGCGTTATCAATGAGGCAATCTCACGTCAACCGGAGACGGCTATCGCGATACTCAAAGGCATCTTCGCCTACACGCCAGGTCCGACGCTGAAAGAAATCAAAGTTCCGATCAAGGCGATCAATGCAGACCTGAATCCGACGAATCTTGAAATCAATCGCAAGTACGCACCTCAGTTTGATGCAGTGATCATCAAGGGCACGGGCCACTATCCAATGCTCGAAGATCCCGCACGCTTCAACCAGATGCTTGCGGATATTTTGAAGGGTCTGCCGCGTAAATAACGATTTCGTTGATACGACGGCGGATGTAGTTTTGCTCGATCAGATTGGTGGTGAGCGAAAGCGCGGTGACGTATGCTGCGAGCGCGTCGTCGCCCCGATGCAGGCGACGCAGGAGATCTGCACGGGAGGCGTGAAAGAGATAATAATTCTGCAGCGCGCCGCCCGCGCCGATAGCGTCAATCAACGCTAGCCCTTTCTCAGATCCTTCGGCCATCGCAACGGCTGCTGCGTGGTTCAGGGCCACGATGGGCGACGAAGTAATCCTCATCAACTCTTCATACAACGCAACGATCTGTCTCCAATCCGTCTGATCCGCAATCTTTGCTTCCGCATGCACGGCAGCGATCGCAGCCTGAAGTTGATAGCTGCCAACACGTCGCAACCGAAGCGCCTTTTGGACCAGGTTCACGCCTTCTTCGATCTCAGTGGTATTCCAAAGCGCTCGGTCCTGCTCCTCGAGAGTCACGAGCTCACCCTGCTGGTTTACGCGAGCCTCGCGCCGTGAATCCTGCAAAAGCATCAACGCGAGTAGTCCGAGATTCTCCGGTTCGTCCGGAAGCAACTCGCAAAGCACACGCCCTAGCCGAATCGCTTCCGCGCACAGATCATTTCTGATCAAGCTCTGACCTGCACTCGCAGCGTAGCCTTCATTGAAAATGAGGTATATAACCGCCTGGACCGCAACCAATCGATCTGCGATGCGCTCGAGTGTTGGAATTTCATAGGGAATACCTGCCAGGCGAATCTTCTGCTTGGCGCGCACCAGTCGTTGGGCCAGGGTTGCTTCGGGAACGAGAAAAGCGTGTGCGATCTCTGTTGTCGTCAGTCCGCCTAATGTTCGCAGCGTCAGCGCGACCTGTGCTTCGCGTGTTAACGACGGATGACAGCAGGTGAAGATCAGACGCAAACGATCATCGCTGTATTCCACAACGTCCTCGAACAACTCAGGTTCGACATAGGGCTGCAACCGGCTTGATTCGTAGCTGAGTTCTGGTTGTTTGCTATTTCGCGTGCGGTCGCGGCGCAGCGCATCGAGGAGTTTCCGGTGCGCGACCGTGGTCAGCCATGCGCCCGGATTGTCTGGAGATCCTTCAAGTTCCCATTTCGATACGGCCGCGACGAATGCTTCCTGTAAAGCCTCCTCAGCCCGATCGAACGATCCCGAGACACGGATCAGGGTCGCAATGATCCGACCGTACTCTTCGCGGAAAACTTGTTCGATATTAGCCACGGATGACACAGATTAACACGGGCGATCTGTGTAATCCGTGGCTAAAGGTGTTCTAGGCAGTCGCTTCGGCCGCGGTTTCGACGAGTGGTCGCACCTCGACTGTTCCTGTTCGCGCGGAAGGAATTCGTCCGGCAATCGCGGTCGCTTCGTCGAGATTGGCGGCTTCGATCAGAAAATAGCCACCCAGTTGTTCGTNGGTCTCGGCAAAAGGACCATCGGTNACCAGNTCTTTNCCATCGCGCACGCGNACACTGGTCGCAGTTGCGATAGGTTGTAATTGAGAGCCGGTGACAAACTNGCCACGCGAAGTCAGCTCATCTCTCAGCTTTCGGTATTCGAGGTAAATCTGCTGGCGCTCGGCCTCGGTGATCGCATCCCAGCTCGGTTCGTCCTGGTAAATCAGCAACATGTATTTCATTTTATAACTCCTGCTTTCTGTTGAAATCTTGCCTTTCAACCTTACGACGCCCGGGAAATCGCGAAATCGACACCGGCTCGAAAAATTTTTAACCCACTGTTTGGCCATACCCGAGCCATTTGCGTAGAAAACTCACCTGGCCCGTGTGATAGCAGTCGTGAAAAGCAAAAAACGCTACCGAGCCACTGGTTGTCTTATCAAACGACGGAAAACCTTCGGGTGAGGGATTTCCGAGCGCTTCCGCAGACGATTCGTTGAGCGTCGCTTTAAGCTGTTCTGAAACCTGATTCCATGCCTCGCGCATCTCTTCGACTGACGGATACTGTGAAGCGTCACCTCGTTGTGCTCCACGAGCAAACAGCGGCGCCCAGGAAGCATTCCAATCAGCGCCGAGCATCGTGAGCACCTTACCCCTGTGAACGACGACGTGACCAAGCAGCCACATGAGATGATTTGAATCGTCTCCCGGCGTCCGGAACCAGTCTTCAGTTTTCACGTCCCCGAGCGCCATATTGATGATATCGGTATTGACTTTGAACATTCCCTTGATATTGGAAAAACTCGTCTCCATCTCAGCCTCCTTTAATCATCCTGCGAATCCTGTTCATCCTGAAAATCCTGTTAATCTTTGTCTACTACTCCTCTAAATCTCTTGGCCTCACGAGCCAATCCAGCGTCGCACGCTTCTCAATCGCCGCCGTCCATTTCGTCGTCTTGAGCAACAACTTCGCGATCGCGCCCGCCGGCATCACTTCAGTATTACCCGTCAACAGTAGCAACAAATCTTCCAGCCCGGGATTGTGTCCGACCAGCATCGCCACTTTCCGATCGTTGTCAATTTGCGATACAACTTCCACGAGCCGTTGCGCAGTCGCATCATAAATCCGTTGATCGTAACGCACTTCTGTGGTCCACCGGGATGCTTTAAGGACCAGGTTAAGAGTCTCGCGAGCGCGCTCCGCAGGAGAACACAGTATCAATTCCGGTACGATTGCGCTGGTCTTGAAATAACGTCCCATCGTCTCCGCCGCTCGTTTGCCACGACGATTCAACGGGCGCTCGAAATCGGGTAAAGTCTCGTCTTTCCAGCTCGATTTTGCGTGACGCAAAAGGAAAAGTGTTTTCATACACGTTTACTTTAGATATGGTTTACTTTGCTGTAACACAGTTTACCTAAAGTGCCTGCAATTGAAACTCGCAGCGATAGACATCGGATCAAATTCCATCAAACTCGCCGTCGTTGACGCGGCCGCCAGCAATTCGTTTGCAGTCGTCACACGCGAGAAGGAAGCCATCAGACTCGGGCGTGAGACGCTCCAAAAGCGCCATCTCTCACGCGATGCCATCGAGCGCGCGCTTGGCTGCATCCAGCGATTCAAGACAATTGCCGAAACTCACCAGGCCGAGAACATCGTCGCCGTTGCGACTGCATCTGTACGCGAAGCAAACAACGCGGCGCATTTTATCAAGGCTGTCGAGCAGAACACGGGTCTGCGCGTTGAAGTACTGTCGGGCGTCGAAGAAGCTCGTCTCATTGGTCTGGCTGCGTCTCACGGCTGCGCGCTCAGAGATGCGACCAATCTCAACATCGACATTGGCGGCGGTTCAACCGAGATTTCGGTCTTCTGCAACGGCGCTTCGGTATCGCTACTGTCGTTAAAGCTCGGAGCCGTCAGACTAACAGAACGTTATCTAAAATCCGATCCGCCAAAAGCCAAAGAGATCGCCGCGCTCAAAGCCGAAGTACACGCCGCTTTCGAACGGCCGCGACGCGAGCTTCGCAACGCTCGCTGGCAACAAGCCTCAGGTACTTCAGGAACCATACTCTCGATCGGCGCCACGTTGCGTGATGCGGGTTCAAACAACATTGACAAGAAAAACCAGGCGGTTCAACCGACTGAAACTGACATCCCGCTCAGCAAGCTGGCGGAGCTGAACGCGCAGCTCGCGGGCATGGACATGGCCCAGCGCCGCGCGCTGCCCGGAATCACCTCGCAAAGGTCTGAGATCATAATTGCGGGGAGCCTCATTCTGGAAGAAGCGATGCGCGCGCTTGGCATTAACGTCATACGCACGTGCGACTGGTCACTGCGCGAGGGCGTAATTATCGATAGCTTGCGCGAAGTCGAAGATGAATCCCGTCCGGCGCCGAACTTTGCCGATCAAAAGCTCAGAGCCGTGCACGCGGTCGGGCGCCGGTTTGGTTATGAAGAGAGTCACGCGCGACAGGTCGCAAAACTCGCTGAGAAGATCTTTGACTGTCTCGCGCCCACAGAAAATCTTTCCAGACACCAGCGCACACTCATGATGGCGGGCGCGTTGCTGCACGACATCGGCTATCACATCGCGCACGACTCGCACCAGAAACACGCGCTCTATCTAATCAAGAATTCCGAGTTAACCGGTTTTTCCGAAGCCGAACGTGCTGTTATCGCAAACATTGCGCGTTATCATCGCGGCCCATTGCCAAAGAAACGCCACCCCGACTTCGCGGCCCTCAACTTTCCGGACAGGGAGATTGTCTGCAAGCTGGCTGGGATCGTAAAACTCGCGGATGCGCTGGACCGCAGTCACGACAGTCGTGTTTCCGATCTGCAGTTCAACTTGCAGCCGGGGCGCTTGCGTGTGGAGCTCCTCAGTGATCTGGATCTTGAGAATGAGTTGTTGGAAGTGCAGCGAAAGCGAGATCTTTTTGAAGAGTCATTCAAACGAAATCTGAGTTTTGGGATCCACAGATTACGCAAATAATGGCAAAAGCCAAACGAATCAAGGGAATCAAGTGCAATTCCGAAGCTCCTGCCGGGATGAAGCTCGTGCTCATGACGAGGTTCGGAGAGTTGCATCACTTTCGGGCCGGGGCGCTTGATTGGAGTGATCCCGAAGGCGTTCACTCAATGCGCGTTGCTTCGCGTCGTCTGCGGAGTGCGTTGCGAGATTTCACGCCTTACCTGCACAAACGACGGCTCTCTTCCGTTCTCAAGTCCTTGCGCGACATCGCGGACGCGCTCGGTGAAGTGCGCGATCAGGATGTCGCGATTATGGCGCTTGAGAAGCTGCAAACACACACACCGCATGAAGTGTCGCCGTCACTCAAACAGTTCGTCGACGCGCGCAAGCAGATTCGCGATCAGGCGCGCGAAGAGCTTGTGGCAATGTTGGCGGATGAGCAACTCAAACAACTGGAGTTGAGTTTTACCACGGCGGTTGATGAGGCAACGGTTGGTGGAACTACTAGAACGCAACCGCCACTTCTGATCAGCTTTCGCAAGATGTCGCGCGCGGTCATACTCGATCGACTGAAGGAGTTGGAAAAGCTGAGCAACGGATTGTTCCGGCCATTTGAGGTCGAAACTCTCCACGAGATGCGTATTGCCGCGAAGCGTTTACGCTACGCGATCGAGTTGTTTCAGCAGTGCTGGGGACGATCGATCGCGACCTACGCGAAACGCGCCGCCCAATTGCAGACCGCGCTCGGCGACGTTCATGATTGTGACGTCTGGATCGAGAGTTTCGGCAACGAGATTAATAAGGCCAGAAAAGAGAAACAGGACGAGAATCTTAATGGCTTTGTGTGGTTGTTGAGTCATTTTGTTAAGCTTCGCACGAAGCATTTGCGCAAAGCATTAAACCTGTGGCGCGACTGGGAGGCTAAAGATACGAGCGGAAAACTCAGAACCGTTCTGAATTCGGAACCAAAACCGCGGCAACCGCGCCGCAAGACTAAAGAAGAAGGGATAGAAGTATATGCCATCAAGGAAAGCGGAAGCTGAATGGTCAGGTAATCTGGCAGAGGGAAGTGGTCGGTTAAAGGTGGGTAGTGGTGCATTTGATGGGCCATATTCATTCAAGTCGCGATTTGAAGAGGGTGAGTCGGCTACCAATCCGGAAGAGTTGATTGGGGCGGCGCATGCAGGTTGTTTCACAATGGCACTCACGGCCGCCCTGTCGCGTGCAGGGATCAAGCCCACGCGTATTCATACCAACGCGACCGTCAAACTCGAAAAGGTTGGCGAAGCATTCTCGATCACCGGCATTGCGCTCGACACGGAAGCGGAGATACCGGGAATCGACGACGCGAAGTTTCAGGAGTATGCGCAGGGTGCAAAGCAGAATTGTCCGGTGTCGAAGGCACTCGCCGGCACAGAGATCACGATGGTAGCCCGGTTGAAGTGACCTTTAGGGCATCTTTTTTCGCGTATAAGAGTAGGCTTTGTGTTCGGACTGCGGCTCAGAGCTGGATGAAAGGAGCCGCCATGAAAAGATGTCCTTTGTGTGGAAAGATCTACGGATATGAGTTGTTGCGGTTTTGCCGCTTCGATGGATCGCGTCTGCTTGATGTTTCGTCCTGCGAGGCGCCGACGATTCTATTGAACCCGGACGAAGTGCCGCACAAGACTGGTGGATTGCGTGTTGAGAGTGTGACNGGCGAGCACAAGGTCCACCGTTTCNGTTAGACAGGATGAACAGGATGTTTTCAGGATTTACAGGATTCAATCTTGTAAATCCTGAAAACATCCTGTTCATCCTGTCCAATTTATTGCCAACCGCCACCAAGCGCCTTGTAGAGTTGCACTACTGACACCAACTCATCTCGCTTCGTCTGCGTCAAGTTCAACTCAGCCTCAAACAAATCACGATCGGCATCGAGTGCGTTGAGTAGTGTGTCTACACCTCCCTCATACCGCAAATACGCCAAACGCGAACGGTCCTGAAGCGTCTTGACAAGCAACTCCTGCTGAATTCGGATCTCTCTTACTTTGCGATACTGCACCAGCGCATCCGACACCTCTCGAAAAGAATTCTGAATCGTCTGCTGATACGCCACGAGAGCCAATTCCTGATTCGCCTTCGCAAACTTTACGTCCGACTTGAGCCTGCCCGCCGTGAAGATCGGCTGCGTTACTTGCGGCACGAACGTCCACGCCCGGCTTGGTCCGGTAAACAGACTCGATAATTGATTACTTTGAAATCCTAACAATCCGGTCAAGCTAATCCGCGGAAAGTACGCTGCCTTCGCCGCCGAAACGAGCGCACGTTGCGCCGCAAGATTTTCTTCCGCGGCTCTGATGTCCGGCCGGCGTTCGAGTAAAGAAGAAGGCAGTCCGGCGGGGACCTCGGGCAGTTCTTCCTGTTCGGCCAGCGGCTTTCCTCGCGCAATCGATCCGGGGTGGTTGCCGAGAATGAGACTGATCTGATTCTCGGTCTGTTCGATAGCGCGTTCCGTGTCGGGAATTGTTTGCGACGCCTGGTAGACCAGCTCTTCCGCCTGTCGCACATCGAGCATCGTTGCGAGACCGCCTTGCTCCTTTGCCTGGATCAACTGTAACGAATTCTGGCGTGTGGCGAGTGTTCGCTTCGCGATATCGAGCTGACTATCAAGGTCGAGCAGATTGAAGTATCCGGTCGCAACGTCACCGACCACAGTTGTCATCACCGCTTTGCGATCCTCTTCCGTAGCACGCAAATCGGCGCGAGCGGCCTTGGTCTGATTTCGAAGACGCCCCCAAACGTCGATCTCGAACGTGAGCAGATTGAGCAGCACACTGCCGACACTGCGACGTTGCCCGCCCTGGCCTGTTCCAGCCAGTTGGCCGTTTTGTGAGAGCCGGTTGGTTGTTAGATCGGCACTCGCCTCAAACTGCGGAAACTGATCGGACCGCGCCAGGCCAAGATTAGCGCGGGCTGCGTTGATTCGCGCGCCGGCAGTGCGTAGATCGTAATTCTGGACCATCGCCGTCTTGATCAGATTCTGCAGCGCGGGATCTTTAAAAACCTCAAACCACTTCAGATCGCCGATCGAGTTTTGATCGATTGTTTCGGCGCCGCGGAATTTATCGGGTGTCCTAACTTGCCCAGCGACGTTGAGGGGCAGAAGGCTGAAAACCAGCGTTAGAGAAATGATTACTTTGCGTGTCCGATTCATAGGTCAATATTCAACAGGATTGACAGGATTTTCAGGATTGAACAGGATTCATCTTGTAAATCCTGCTAATCCTGTAAATCCTGTCCAACTCAATCTCCAGCAACAGGCTCCAATCGCGGCTCTGGATGCTTCCGGCCAAACCGCATCGAGAACTTCTCAACAGCATAAAAACTCACCGGTATCAGGAAGCTCGCAATCAACGTGTCAGCAAGCATGCCGGCAATCACCACCGTGCCGAGTATCTGTCGTGCTGCGGCACCCGAACCGCTCGAGAACCATAGCGGTAAACAGCCGGCAATAAATGCGAGCGACGTCATTAGCAAAGGTCGACGTCGCAAGCGCGCGCCTTCAAGCGCCGCGTCCAGTAGTCCTCGCCCTTTCTCGAATTCCATCTTCGCGAATTCGACAATCAGAATCGCGTTCTTCGCCGCCAGGCCAATCACGACAATCAATCCAATCTGCGCATAGACACCGACATCGAAACCTCGCAACCAGATGCCCATGAACGCACCGAACAACGCAATCGGCACCGTCAACAAAACAGAGAAGGGAAGCGACCAGCTTTCATAAAGCGCCGCCAGAATCAGAAACACGAAAATTACTGAAAGTGCCAATGCTTTGATCGCGGCCCCCGAAGTCTGTTTCTCCTGGTATGAAAGATCGGCCCAGTCGTACCCGATCTCTCGCGGCAGTGTTTCGCGAGCGACTTGCTCGAGCGCGTCCATCGCCTGGCCCGAACTGTACCCGGGCGCTGCCGCACCAAGTACCTGCGCACTGCGATAGAGATTGAAGCGGTTCGTATACTCCGGCCCGCTTATCTTCCTCGTGGAAACCAAAGCCGAGAGCGGTACCATCGTGCCTTCGTTATTCCGCACGTAGTAATTCCCAATGTCTTCCTCGGTTTGCCGCATCTCACCTTCAGACTGCAGAAATACACGCCACTGCCGTCCGAATCGATTGAACTGATTCAGATAAAGTCCGCCGAGATAGGCCTGCAAGGTTTGATAGACGTCTCCCACAGCCACGCCCTGCTTCAGCGCCTTGTCGCGATCGACGTCGGCATAGATCTGCGGTACGTTTGCCGAAAACTGCGACATCACACCCGCGAGCTCGGGTCGCTTGCGCGCGGCGGCGAGAAACGCCTGCAAATTCTGATCGAGGAACTCAACCGATCCGCCGCTTCGATCCTGTAGCCACAATGAAAAACCACCGGCACTACCAAGACCGGGAATCGACGGCGGCATGAAAGCAAACGCCTGCGCTTCCGGAATCTGAGTAGCGAGCTCGCCGTTGATCTTCGCGACGAGCGATTGTGCCTGAAGCTCGTGTGATGTGCGTTCATCCCACGGTTTGAGGCTCATGAAGAAAAAGCCCTGGTAACTCGCCGAGATTCGATTCAACAAACTAAAGCCACCGATGGCGGTGTAATAGCGAACGCCCTCAGTGTGACCGAGAATCTGTTCGACTTTCTTCATCACCTCGTCGGTGCGTTCGAGTGAAGCGGCGGGCGGTAGTTGCACGTGCAACATCGCGTACCCGTAGTCTTCTTCAGGCAGGAAGCTCGTCGGCAAGGTTCGGCCCATGAATGCGTCTGCGAGCGTGAAGGCGCCGATAATCACCACACCAATCACGGCTTTGCGCAGTAATGCATGACTCCAGTTCAGATAACCGTGCATTACCTTGTCGAAGCCGCGATTGAACCAGCCAAAGAAGCGCCCGAGTATCCCGCCTGATTTCTTGCGTGGCCGCAATAGCAACGCCGCGAGCGCCGGAGAAAGCGTCAACGCATTGAAGGCAGAGATCAGCATCGAGATCGCGATCGTCATCGCGAACTGACGGTTGAGCCGTCCCTGAATACCGCCCATGAAAGCGACCGGCAGAAACACCGATGAAAGAATCAATGCGATGGCGATGACTGGTCCACCGACTTCTTTCATCGCCTGAATCGTCGCTTCGCGCGGAGATTTTCCTTCCTCGATATGATGCTCGACCGCCTCGACCACAATGATCGCGTCGTCAACNACAAGGCCAATCGCGAGTACGAACGCAAACAACGACAACGTATTGATCGAGAAACCAAGCAATGGAAAGACTGCGAACGTGCCCACGAGCGACACCGGCACAGCAATCACCGGTATCAACGTCGCGCGCCAGTTTTGCAGGAAGAGAAACACGACGATGATCACCAGCACCATCGCCTCGAGCAACGTGCGAACAGTTTCCTTGATTCCCTCGCTCACCGGCAGCGTGGTATCCAGCACGACGGCGTAGTCGAGATCGTTGGGAAAACGTTCTTTCAGCTCTGCCATCGTCTTCTTCAGACCTTCGGCAGTTGCGAGCGCGTTGGATCCCGGCGCCTGAAAGACAGCGACGATCGCGCCCGGCTGACCATTCATGCGTGAGCTCTGCTGATAATTGAGCGCGCCCAGTTCGATTCGCGCGACGTCACTCAAGCGCACGACTGATCCATCATTGTTTGCACGCACAATGATCTTTCCGAACTCTTCCGGAGTCTCGAGGCGTCCTTTTGCGCGGACGGTGTAAGTCTTCTCCATGCCTTCCGGTGCCGGCGCTGCGCCGACACGTCCCGATGGATTGACGTTACTTTGCTCGCGAATCGCGTTTGCCAGATCGGGAACTCCCAAACCAAGCTTTGCGAGCACGTCCGGCTTTACCCAGATGCGCATCGCATAATCACTCGAACCAAACACTCTCACTTCGCCGACACCCGGAACGCGATAGAGCACATCGTTCACGTTGATGTTTGCGTAGTTGGCGAGAAAGAGGGAGTTGTAAGTGTTGTTTGGCGAGTAAAGACAGAAGACGAGCATCGGCAATCCGGTCGATTTCCGCGTCGTCAGACCAAACTGGTTTACGTCGGTCGGCAGATTCGGCTGCGCCTGGGCCAGACGATTTTGGACGTTGACCTGATCGATATTGACGTCTGTATCGACGCCAAATGTAACCGTCAACTGCTGGCTGCCATCGTTGGCGTTGACCGACTGCATGTAGAGCATGTTGTCGACGCCATTCATCTGTTGCTCGATGGGCGTCGAGACTGACTGCTCGATCGTGACCGCGTCAGCACCGGTATAGCTCGTCGAGACGATAACCTGCGGTGGCAGTATTTCGGGAAACAGCGCGAGTGGCAGACCCGACATCGCTATCAGCCCGCCGATTACTGTGAGCACCGCGATCACAATCGCCACGATCGGTCGCTTTATGAAGAAACTTGAGATCATGAATCGAAACTCTCAGGCTTAACTTTGGAGTGCGGCGGCCTGGCGCCGCTTTGTTATCGATCA